>Ga0224555_1000011_pt1 | contig 213273 bp, 188 predicted proteins | sample 714S23034metaG_FD_180687 | JGI IMG/M metagenome (GOLD analysis project Ga0224555, IMG submission 180687) | Peat soil microbial communities from Stordalen Mire, Sweden - 717 S2 30-34 | ecosystem: Environmental > Terrestrial > Soil > Wetlands > Peat | place: Sweden: Norrbotten County, Stordalen...
GTAACCATCCCGGCCGCAGGCACGTTGAAGAGATGTGATGGCTGATACGCCCCGCCCCTCCGCCCCGAGCGGTTTGGACGACCTCGCCGTCCGGGAGCGCTGGCTCCGCCAGCGGCGAGCCCACGACCTCGCCTCTCGACGTTCCGGGCTCATCGCCCTCTGGGTGACGGTGGCGGCGGTGGTCGCGTGGCTCTTCATAGCCGGCTTCGCCGGCCTGGGCCACTAGCGCAGCTCAGGCCGTCCAGCTCGGCGTCAGCTTCGCTGCTCGCTTCCTTGATCTGAACGGCCTGAGCGGCGCTAACCGGATGCTAGTCGATGAGTTCGCGCAGGTCCTGTAGCTGGTTGCCGATCCAGCGGGTGACGTCGTTGCTCCTGATCACCTCGCGCAACTTCTCGGCTCGCGCCGCCTTCTGAGGCTCGTCCATCACCAACCCGAGGAGCAGGGCCTCCGCCGTCTCATCGACGTCGAAGGGGTTGACGGTGAGGGCGAAGTCGCCGAGCTCTTCGTGGGCTCCCGCGTTCTCGCTGAGGACCAGCACTCCGTTGCGGGTGTTGCAGAGCGCGCCCTCCTTGGCGACCAGGTTCATCCCATCGTAGATGGGGTTGACCAGGAGGACGTCGAAGCACTTGTAGGCGGCGATCGCCTTGTGCATGTTCTCCTCGACCTCGACGCGGATCGGCGTCCAGCCTCCGGCGGAGAAGCGCCGGTTGATCCTCGCGGCGACCGAGAGGACGCTGCCCAGATAGGAGCGGTAGTCCCCGATGTCCTGACGGCTGGGCTGCAGGAACGCCCAGAACTGGACGCGGCGATGCAGGTCGGTGTGGATCTCCAGCATCCGCTCGTAGGCGAGGAAGCCGCGCACGATGTTTTTGCTGAGGTCGGTGCGGTCCACCCGCAGGATCAGCTTCTCGGGTCGCCAGGCCTCGATCCGATGCTCCTCGTCCAGCACGCGGGGGTCCACGACCAGCTCGGCGAAGCTCGGGATGTCGATGCTGATCGGGTAGTGGCGCACCCATACCGCCCGGCCCTGGTAGTAGACGGTGCGCTCGCGGAAGTCGACGCCGAGGCCCAGGTTCTCCTCGCAGGTGAGCAGGAAGTTGCGGACGTCGCGGCCCGTCTGGAAGCCGACGATGTCGTTGCCCAGGAGACCGTTGACGATCTCGTCGCGGATCGGCTTGGGCAGGATCTTCCAGTACTGGGGGGTTGGCCAGGGGATGTGGACGAAGTGCTGGAGCCTCACCTCGGGCACGCGCTCGCGCACCATCCTCGCCACCAGATAGAGCTGATAGTCCTGGATCAGGACGAGAGGAGGGCGGTCGCTCGCCTCCGCCTCCCGGATGACGCGGTCGGCGAACATCCGGTTGACCGCCACGTAGCCGTCCCGCCAGGCGTGGCGGGTGGAGGCGTCCACCACGGGCTCCCGCGCGAGGTCCCAGAGGTAATGCTGGATGAACCAGAGCAGCGGGTTGCTGATCACGTTGTAGTAGAGGTCGTAGGCCTCGGCACTGGGCTGGATGAACGCCACCCGGTAGTCGGTCCCATCCGCCGTCCGCAGCTGGGCGGGATCGCCGCGAGCGGCGAGGCTGCGATCCTGCTCGTCGCGCGCGGCCGCGACCCAGAGGGCGTCGGTCTCGGCGGCGAGCGACGAGAGCGCCGTCACCAGCCCTCCGGCGCCTTTGACCAGCCGTTCGGGACGCCCGAGCAGCGGATCCGCCGGTTCCAGCACCAGCGGGGCCCGGTTGGCGACGACGATCGGCCGCACATGACCCAGCAGCCGGCGGGTGTAGGGTTCGAGCGCTGGCGTTGTCAGCCTCCTCTATGGCGGCAGGCGATCGGAGGGCGAACGCTCCAGTCGCCGCGGATGCGCGGAGGAGCCGCCGCCGGCCGGCGCCTACATGACGCTACCAGTCTGGGACACCGGTCCGGGGGCCGCGCGCCCCGCTGCCCGCCCCTCCCTCCGCCGGCCGGGTAGACTCGGGCAGATGATGCGTCCTGCGAGCAGGTGGTGGCCTTCCGGCAGCGGACCCCGGCCGGCAGCGCCGCTCGAGGACCTCTGAGGGAGCAGCGTGTCGTTCTTTGGACGCCTCTTCGGATCTAGGCCGCCGTCCTCCGCGCCGCCGAACACGGCCGTGATCGCGGACGACCTCGTCGCCGGCCTCACCGCCGGAGGAGCCTCACTCGATACGGCCGTCGACTCCGCCCTCCGCCGCCATCTCGAGGCGGAGAGGCGCGCTGCCGAGGCCGAGAAGCGGGGCGAGAAGATCCCCTTCTGGCTCCGAAGGGAGGGGGAAGGCTCGGGCGAGATGGAGGACGCGCTCCGTGACCGCATCGCCCAGCGCCGTGCCGGCGAGGACGATCGCTGACCGGTGGGCACCGCCCCCCGCCGGAAGCCAGGCGGTCTCCCGCCCGTGAACGCTGACCCCCTCCCCGAACTGCGCGGACCGGGCCGTCGCCTGATCCTCGCCCTGGTCGGCCTGCTGGTGCTGCTCGCCTACGGCACCGCCGGGTACGTCCTGATCGAGCGCTGGAGCTTCCTCGACGCGCTTTTCATGACGGTCATCACGGTGAGCACGGTCGGCTTCGAGGAGGTCCACCGGCTGAACGCGGCCGGAGAGGTGTTCACCATCTCGGTGATCGCCTTCGGGGTGATCGGTTTCCTCTACACCTTCGGCGTCCTCGTCGAGCTATTGTCGAGTGGGTATTGGGAGCATCACCGGAGGGCCCGTCGGGTGCAGCGCCGGCTGGACGACCTGCGGGATCACGTCATCGTCTGCGGCTACGGGCGCACCGGTCGCCAGGCCGGCATCGAGCTCGCCCAGTCCCAGCAGCCGTTCGTCGTCATCGAGTGGAACCCGGATGGGCTGGCGAGCGTCGAGCAGGACAGGGTGCTGCACGTCCTCGGTGACGCCTCGAGCGACGAGGTGCTCGGGCGCGCCGGGATCCGACGCGCCCGGGCGCTCATCAGCGCCGTCGACTCCGACGAGCGCAACGTGTACATCGTGCTCACGGCGCGCTCGCTCCGCCCCGACCTCTACATCGTGGCCCGCTCCTCCCATCCCGACTCCGCGGAGAAGCTGCGCCGCGCCGGCGCCGACCGGGTGGTGAGCCCGTACACCCTGAGCGGCCGGCGGATGGCCGCGCTCGCCATGCAGCCCGCGGTGGTGGACACCTTCGACCTGCTGGTGGGGGGCGCGGACACCTCGATGCGGGTGGAGGAGCTGGTGGTCGGCGCCGATCGGGGGAAGCGGCGCACCGCGGCCGATCTGCGCCGCTCCGGGGCGGTGCTGCTCGCGCTGCGCTCCGGCGACGGGGCGCTGCGGGTGGGACCGGGCGACGATGAGACACTCCGTCCCGACGACATCGTGGTTGCGATGGGCACCCGCGACCAGCTCACCACCCTCGCTGCCACCCTGGGCCCCGGACCGGCGCGCCGCTGATCAGGCCGTGATCAGCGACTCCATCTCGGAGAGCGCCGCGGCCCGCTCGGGGTCGGCGAAGTGCTTCCGGGCCGGCTCGAGGCGGTCGATCAGCCGGTCTGCCAGGCCGGCCTTGGCGTCCATGGGGTGGAGCGCGCCGGAGGCGTAGGCCTCGCGCACCTCCTGGATCGACGCGAAGGTCACTGGCCCGCCGTTCTCCGGTCTCCGCTCGACTCGCAGCTCCGTGTCGCCGAGGCCGAAGCAGAGATGCTCGATCCAGTCCATCACCGGGTTCAGCTCGACCTCTCCCGGAGGGCAGAAGGCGCCGCGCAGCTTGGCCCGGATCTCGTCGGGGGAGTCGTGCACGAAGACGGCGGAGCGCGGCTTGGACTTGCTCATCTTCATGGCCGCCAGCGCCTCGGCGCGCTCCTCTGCCGGCACCGGCCAGCGATCCGGCTTGAGCAGCCCGGTGAGCAGCGGGCTGTGCGCCGCCAGCGGCTTGATGGCGGTGCCGGTGGCGTCGCGGAGAGGATTGACCCTGATCTTGGTGGCCACGTCGCGGGCGATCACGTGGGCCTTGCGCTGATCCATCCCGGCGTGGGCGATGTGGACCCCGAGGGCGAAGATGTCGGCCGCCTGCATCGCCGGGTAGATGAGCTTGGCGAAGTCGTGCTGCTCCCCCTCCTTGCGGCCGAGGATGGTGACGCTCCGCTGCATCCGTGCCACCGAGGTGTGCTTGGCGACCTCGATGACCGTGGCCCAGTAGTCGCGCGCGGGGTCGGCATAGACATCCGAGGCGAGGATCAGGCGGAGCGCCCCCGGGTCGCCGCCGACGCAGAGCAGCGACGCCTTCATCGCCTCGCCGTAGTAGGAGACGGCGAGCCGCCGGATGCGATCGCGATCACCGCCCAGCTTGTCGTTGATCCAGGTGTGCCAGTCGGCGAGCAGGACGCTGCAGTCGACGCCCGCCTCCTGGAAGTCGCGGACCTTGGCCATCAACACCAGCCCGCCGCCCAGGTGGACGCGCCCGGAGATCTCGTAGCCGATGTAGTGCTTGAGCCGCTGACCGGTGGCCAGCAGACGGGCCAGCTCCTCCCGCGTCAGCAGCTCGGCGAGGTTGCGCTGGATCAGCTCCGCGCGGCGGGTGATGTCAGGAGTGGGGGAGGGGGTGCTGGTCATCGGGAGCCTCGGGGTCGGGGGGAGTGCCTCGGGCCTCGGGGACGGAGACCGTAACACCCGGGGGGATGGTCCCAGGGGCTGGACTCGAACCAGCGATACACGGTTTTACAGACCGCTGCCTTGGCCACTTGGCTACCCTGGGATCGATCGGCAAGGATACTCAAGCCGGGAGGCGGGACCCCGAATGGGCTCGGGCTACCCCGATTCCGGGTCGGTCCGCAGTTCCAGGCCGGCGGCTGCCGCCGACGCCAGAGAGTCGTTCACGAGCACCACCGGGACGCCGCGGGCGTCGAGCACCGATGCGGCGATGGCGGCGCGGAACCCCTGGGCGCAGTGCACCCATACCGGCCCGTTGGCGGCGAGAGCCCGCACCTCGTCAAGCCGATCGCTCAGGTCCGGGAGCGCGAGGTGGCGGGCACCGGCCACGTGACCGGCCCCCCATTCGTCATCGCGCCGGATGTCGATCACCGCGGGCCCCGCCCCCCGCTCCCGGGCCGCCGCGAGATCGGCGAACGTGACGACCGGGTAGCTCCGCGTCCCCGCTCCCGGCGACCACGTGGCGAAGGGCCGGCTCACCTGGGTGGCGGGGCGGTCGATGCCGATCCGGGCCATGGCGCGCTGGGCGCCGGCGACGGTGGCCTCCTCCTCCGCGGCCAGGACGACCGGGGTGCCCCAGGGGAGGAGCCACCCCAGGTGGGTGGCGAGGGAGTCGCCGCCTTCGATATTGATCCAGCCGTCGATGTGAGCTCCCGCGAACTCCCTCCGCGGTCGCAGGTCGACGATCCACTCGCCCGCCGCCCTGCGCCGGGCCAGTTCCTCGGGGGTCGCCCCCGGGGCGGGTCGCAGGTCGATGGGCTCCGGCCCCCTCCGGTTGATGGGCGCCATCTCCCGGTAGTAGCGGGGGTAGGCGATGAACCCCGAGATGAGCTGGCGCAGGAAGGACGCTTGGTCCAGGAGCAGCGCCGGCTGATTCGCGCGTTCCTCCCCCAGGTTGGCGAGCGCGCCGCCGTCGCTGCCGCCGGGCGCGCAGAAGCTGCCGAACCCGTGGGTCGGACGGAGCTCGACCGTCGCCGGCAGCTCCTCGGCCAGGCGGCGGATCGACCGCCACTGCGCCCGGGCGAGCGCCCCGGTCCGCTCCGGTCCGAGCAGGTCAGTGCGCCCGGCGGTCCCGTGGAGCCACGAGCCCCCGCTGAAGAGGGCCAGCGGCCGGCCGCTGGAGGCCTCCCCCAGGACGAAGGCGAGGTGGTGGTCCGTGTGCCCGGGGGTGTGGACCACCCGGATCGTCATCGCCCCGGTCGCCAGCACGTCTCCGTCCCGCAGGCCGACCCGTCGCTCGGGGAAGGCGACCTCCTCGGCTGCGGCGAGTCCGTAGCGGGCACCGGTGATCCGGGCCAGCTCCAGCCCGCCGCTCACGTAATCGTTGTGGACGTGGGTCTCCAGCACCCAGGTGACCTGGGCGCCGAGGCGGCCGCAGAGCGCGAGGCAGCGATCGACATCTCGCGGGGGATCCACGACCACGGCCACGGCGCCGTCGGTCGCGATGTGCGAGTGGTTGCCGAGCCCCGCGGTCTCCAGGACCGTTATCCGGATGGGGCGGGCCCCCGCGGACCCCTCCTGGCCGGTGGCGAGGTCGAAGGTTGGCATGCAGGTGATCCTAACCAAACCATCGAATAGGTGGAGATTTGAACTCGCGCACGGTGCCGGGCCCGGCGCTTGCACATCGCAGACGTATAACGTATTCTTTATTCAAGGTATCTTTATGAAAGAATCGGTTATACGTTCGAGGCCCCCCCGGCGGGCCGTCCCCGGGGCCATCGCCGCCGGGGTGTTCGACCTCTCGGTCCACTTCGAGGGGCTGGCCAACCCGACCCGCCTGGCCATCGTCGAGATCCTGGCCCAGCGCGGCGAGGTGCGGGTTTCCGAGCTGGCCGAGCTGTGCAAGGTCAGCCAGCCGAGGATGAGCTGGCACCTCCGGACCCTCCGCCACGCCCAGGTGGTGTCCACCCGGCGCGACGGGCGTGAGGTCCTCTGCCGCCTCGATCGCGAGGCCATCGATCGCCACCTGCGGAGCTTTGTCCAGATTCTCGGGGCCGGCGCCGAACCGAAGGGCGCCGCCGAGCCAATCCGCACCACCGAGGCGCTGCCTGCGCCTGTCAGTGAGGGAGTCTCATGAGCAACAAGGTCCGGGTCGCCATCATCGGCGTCGGCAACTGCGCTTCGTCCCTGGTCCAGGGCGTCGAGTACTACAAGCACGCGGAGCCGGGAGACCAGGTCCCCGGCCTGATGCACGTGGACCTCGGCGGCTACCACATCTCCGACATCGAGTTCTCCGCGGCCATCGACATCGACGTCGAGAAGGTGGGCAAGGACCTCTCCGAGGCCGTCTTCAGCGGACAGAACAACACCGTGAAGTTCTCCGACGTCCCCAACAAGGACGTCAAGGTGGTCCGGGGGATGACCCACGACGGCCTCGGCAAGTACCTGAAAGAGGTGATCACCAAGGCGCCGGGCTCCACCGCCGACATCGTGAGCGTGCTCAAGGAGAGCGGCACCGATGTGGTGGTCAACTACCTCCCGGTGGGCAGCGAGGAGGCCACCAAGTGGTACACCGAGCAGATCCTGTCCGCGGGCTGCGCCATGGTCAACTGCATGCCGGTGTTCATCGCCCGTGAGGACTACTGGCAGGACCGCTTCCGCAAGGCCGGGGTGCCCGTCATCGGCGACGACATCAAGTCCCAGCTCGGCGCCACCATCATCCACCGGGTGCTCACCCGCCTCTTCCAGGACCGCGGGGTCAGGATCGAGAACACCTACCAGCTCAACTTCGGCGGCAACACCGACTTCCTCAACATGCTGGAGCGCGAGCGCCTGGTCAGCAAGAAGATCAGCAAGACCAACAGTGTCCGCTCTCAGCTGGACCAGAAGCTGGACGACCGCAACATCCACATCGGGCCGTCCGACTACGTGCGCTGGCTGGACGACCGCAAGTGGTGCTACATCCGGATGGAGGGACGCTCCTTCGGCGACATCCCCATCAACGTGGAGCTGAAGCTCGAGGTGGTCGACTCGCCGAACAGCGCAGGCATCGTGATCGACGCTGTCCGCTGCTGCAAGCTGGGCCTCGACCGTGGCCTCTCCGGCACCCTGGAGGGCCCGTCCTCCTACTTCATGAAGTCGCCGCCCAAGCAGTACTCGGACAACCGCGCCCGGGAGCTCACTGAGGCCTTCATCGCGGGCACCACTCCTGCGGCCGGCAACGGGCACGCCCAGCCTGCCGCCCCCGCGGCCCTGGTGACCCAGCAGGCAGTCGAGCCTCCCCACTCCTGATAGCCTGCTCACCGCAGCAGGAGCCCTCACGGGGTGGCGATGACCAGCGTCGGCAGTCAGATCGAGCACGGCCCCGGCGGAGAGTTCCCCGCCGGGGCCGCCGCCGGCGTTCCCGGCGACGGCTCGATGCTGCCCTACTACGCCTATCGGGTTGCCGAGTCACTGGTCAGAGTGCTGCCGCGGCGGGCCGCCTACGGTCTGGCCGTCGGGTGCGCGGAGGTCCTGCGGACCGTGCGGCCTGGGACCGTCCGCGGTCTCCGGGCCAACCTCGCCCACGTCCTCCCGGACCTCGAGCCACGGGCTCTCGACCGGGTGGTCCGCCGCAACCTGCGCGACCTGGGCCGTGCCTGGGTGGACGTGATGGCGATGCGCTTCGAGGGCGATGACATCAGCGACGGCCTGATCGTCGACCACTTTGAACGCTACACGGAGGCGGCCGCCGGCGGACGGGGTGTCGCCGTCATCTCCCTCCACCTCGGCTCCTGGGAGAAAGGGCTCGCCGCCGGGAACAGCCTCGGCTACCCCATGGCCCTGCTCGCCGAGTACCTCCGGCCGCCTCAGCTCTTTGAGCGGGTGGTGGGATCCCGGCGGGCCCAGGGGGTGCGCATCGTCCCCATCGATATCGCGGCCATCAAGGGCGCCGACGAGATCACCGCGCGGCGGCTCGGCGCCGCCGCCATGCGCGACGTGCTGCGCATCCTGAAGAGCGGCGGCGCCATCGCCCTGGCCATGGACCGCGACCTGGTCGGCAACGGCCAGCCCTACCCCTTCTTCGGGGCCGAGGCCCCCATCCCGGTCGGGGTGGTCGACGCCGCCATGCGCGCCGGTTCGGTGATCCTCCCCGTCGTCCTGCCCCGCATCCACGGGGGTGTCGGCGTCTTCGTCCACCCGGAGATCCCGTACGACCCCGGCGCGCCGCGGCAGGAGGAGCTCCGCCGGGTGGTGATGGAGATCCTCAAGGTCTTCGAAGGGTGGATCCGGGAGTTCCCCGAGCAGTGGCACGTCCTCGACCCCGTCTGGGAGGACGGAGGATGAGCCGCGGACCGGTGGCGGCCGGGCGCGTCGCGGGTGGCCGCAGCTCACACGCGGGGCGGCGGTGAAGGTCTGCCTGGTCTCCCCCTACGACTTCATCCACCCGGGTGGGGTGACCGAGCACGTCCGTCACCTGGCCGACGAGCTGCGCCGCCGCGGTCACGACGTCACCGTCCTGGCGCCCTCGTCCCGGGTGCCCGACGATCACGGCATCCCCGGTTTCGTCCGCATCGGCCGCAGCGTGCCGGTGCGGGGCAACGGGTCGGTGGCGAGAATCGCCCTCTCCTTCCACCTGGTCCGGCGGGTCCGCGCTCTGCTCGACCGCGAGGACTTCGACGTCGTCCACTACCACGAGCCGCTCGTGCCCGGTCTGCCGATCACCACGCTCCGCTTCCATCGCGGCGCCAACGTCGGCACCTTCCACGCCATGGCGCGCCGCAACCTGGGCTACTACTACGGGCGCCCCTTCCTCGGCCGCTACTTCCGGCGCCTCCACGGCCTGATCGCCGTCAGCGAGCCCGCGCGCGACTTCATCAGCCGCTACTTCGAGGGCGACTACACCATCGTGCCCAACGGCATCGACGGCGCGAGGTTCCGGCCCGACCTCCCGCCCCTCCCCGAGCTCTGCGGCGATGGCAAGGCGACCATCCTCTTCGTCGGCAGGATGGAGCAGCGCAAGGGTCTTCCCGTCCTCCTCCAGGCCTACGCGCAGCTCCGGCAGCGTCGCGACGACTGCCGGCTGGTCATCGTCGGCGACGGGCCGATGCGCTGGGCGTATGAGCGACAGTGCGAGGCGACCGGGGTCCCCGACGTCAGGTTCCTCGGGCACGTCTCGGCCGACATCCTTCCCCGGATCTACGCGAGCTCCGACGTCTTCTGCTCACCGGCAAACGGTGGCGAGAGCTTCGGCATCGTCCTGCTCGAGGCGATGGCCAGCGGGGTTCCGGTGGTGGCCTCGGCCATCCCCGGATTCAGCCACGTCGTCGAGGCGGGAGGCGATGGTCTGCTCGTCCCGCCGGGCAAGCCCGACGGGTTCGCGCGGGCCCTCGACTCGCTCATCGCCGACCCCGGGCTCCGGCGGAGCATGGGCGAGCGCGGGATCGTGAAGTCGAGGCGCTACGACTGGCACGTCGTCGGCGACCGGATCCTCGACGTCTATGCGCAGGCACGCGAGCGGGCACGCGTCCCCCTCGCCTGGCCCCGCTGAGGGAGCGGCGGTGTTCACGCAGCGATTCCAGGACTGGGTGCGCCGAGCGGCGCGCCGGCTGGTGACCGCGATCCATCTCCGCGGCATCACCCCCAACGCCCTCACCCTGACCGGCCTGGTGGTCACCGCCGCCGCCGCGGTGCTGATCGGCCTCGGCTGGCTCATCCCGGGCGGACTGGTGCTGCTCTTTGCGGGCGTCTTCGACATCCTGGACGGCGCCGTGGCCCGGGTCACCGACCGGGTGGGGCGGTTCGGAGCCTTCCTGGACTCGACCACCGACCGCTACGCCGAGGTGGTCACCTACGCCGCCCTCCTCTACCACTTCATCTCCCGGAGCGGTGGAGAGCTCCCGGCGATGCTGGTGATCGTCGCCCTGGGAGGCTCCCTGCTCGTCTCCTACGTGCGGGCCCGCGCGCAGTCGCTCGGTTTCACCTGTGACGGCGGCCTGCTCGCGCGCCCGGAGCGGGTGGTGATCACCGTCGTCGGACTGGTGGTCCCGCCGCTGCTCATCTACGCGCTCTGGGTGCTCGCCGTGCTCACCAACCTGACCGCTCTCCAGCGCATCCGGCTGGTCTGGCGAGAGGACCACCGGACCGTCCCGTCAGACTCCTGATCCCCAGGCGCGCCGGCCCGCGCCCGGTTCGACAACCGGTGGGGCTCGATGCGCCCCCCGCGGCGGTCGGCGATGAGCGGTAGACTGCCTCGCGCCGTGACCGACGACGCCACCGCCTCCTCCGCGCGGAAGAATCCTCTCTCCCTCATCCAGGGACTGGACGGCACCACCCGGGCGACCATCGTCGCCGACATCATCGCCGGGGCGACGCTTGCGGCCGTGGCCATCCCCGAGTCGATGGGCTACACGAAGATCGCCGGGATGCCGGTGATCACCGGCATCTACACCCTGGCGCTCCCGGTCATCGTCTTTGCCCTGATCGGCTCCTCGCGGCATCTCGTGGTCGGCGCCGACTCGGCGACCGCCGCGATCATGTTCGCGGCCCTGATCGGCATCGCCAAGCCGGAGAGCCCCGAGTACGTCGGTCTCGCCGGGGTGATCGCGCTGCTCGCCGCCGGCTACCTGCTGGTGGCGCGCGTGCTCCGCCTCGGCTTCCTCGCCGACTTCCTCTCCCGGACCGCCCTGGTCGGATTCCTGACCGGCGTCGGCCTGCAGGTGGCGCTCACCCAGGTGCCGAGCATGCTCGGCATCCACGCGAGCGGCAGCGTGGTCAATCAGATGGGGAAGGTGCTGACCTCCCTCGGCCACATCGTGGTCCCCGCCGCGGTGCTGGCCGTCCTGGCGGTGGCCGTGATCCTGCTCTTCGAGCGGGTGTCCAAGCGCATCCCCGCCACCCTGGTGGTGGTCGCTCTCTCGATCATCGTGGCCGCCACCCTCCGGCTCGACCAGCACGGCGTCGCCATCGTCGGGTCGGTGAAGGCCGGGTTCCCGCCCATCGGCCTTCCCCACGTCACCTGGGGCCAGGTTCCCGGGCTGGCCGGCATCGCCGCCTCGATCTTCGTGGTGATCCTGGCCCAGAGCGCGGCCACCGCCCGCAGCTTCGCCCAGAAGCGCGAGGAGCCCCTCTCGGAGAACCGCGACCTGGTTGGTCTCGCCGTCGCCAACCTGGCCGCCGGCGTCACCGGCGCGTTCTGCGTCAACGGCAGCCCGACCAAGACGGCCGTGGTGGACGCCGCCGGTGGGCGCACCCAGCTCGCCCAGCTGGTGATGGCGGTGATCGCCGTCGTGGTCCTGGTGGCCGCCACCACCCTGCTCCACTTCCTGCCCGACGCGACCCTCGCTGCCGTGGTCTTCGTCATCGGCATCCGGCTCATCGACCTCGGTCATCTGCGTGAGCTCTGGAGGCTGCGCCGCGACGAGCTGGCACTGGCCGCCATCACCGCGTTGGTCGTCGTCCTGATCGGGGTCGAGCAGGGGATCGCGCTCGCGGTCGCGCTCTCCGTGCTCGACTTCGTCCGCCACGCCTACCGGCCCCGGGACACGGTGATGGTGCCCGTCGCGGGGTCCGCCGGCAGCCTCGTCCCGGAGGCCGCCCACCCCGGCATCGAGACCCTCCCCGGCGGCATCGCCTACCGCTTCGACGGCACCATCTTCTTCGCCAATGCCGACCGCTTCCGGCAGCGGGTGCTGGACCTGGTCGCGGCCGCCCCGCACCCCGTCTCCTGGGTCGTGCTCGACCTCTCGCCGGTCGCGGACATCGACTACACCGCCGGACAGGTGCTGCTCACCCTCCTGCGCGACCTCCGGACGCGCTCAGTGACCATCCACCTCGCCCACATCGAGGACGTCCACGACCTGCTCCAGCGTTACGGGGTCTTTGAGCTGGTGGTGGCCGCCAATGTCCACCACGGGGTCCGGGAGGCCGTGGCCGCCGCCACGGCGCCCCCCGCCGTCAGAGGATCTGCAGTGTCTCCACCAGGTTGAAGATGCCGTGGACGATCGCCCCCGGGAGCAGTGAGCCCGAGTACTCATAGAGGAGCGCCAGCAGCACCCCGAGAAGGGCCAGGGGGAGGAAGAGGATCTCCTCCGTCGACGTTCCCCAGCCGACGTGGGCGGCGGCGAAGAAACAGCCGGAGAGCACTGCGGCCGCGGGGACGTTGAGGTGGCGGCGCATCCAGCCGTAGACGAAGCCTCGGAAGAATGTCTCCTCGGCGAGCGGTACCACCACCGAGAGCAGTAGGAGGGCGATGCCGACCTGACGCCCGTACTCCCCCTGCACGGTCGAAACCTGGGCGTTCTGGACGTGCACTAGGCCTGCCTCCACGTTGAGAAGCCAGGTCAGCACCACCAGGGCGGCGAGGCTGGAGACGACCGCGATCGGGATCCAGCGGACGCGAGGCATCCGCCAGCCGAGATCTCTCAGCGAGGCGTGCCGGCGGCCGAGCACGAGGACCGCGACGACAGCCATGGCGAACGCGTAGACCGCCGTCTGCTCCGCGAAGTTGGCGAGCGCCGTCTGCACCTGCGGTCCGAGCCCGTGGGTCAGCCCTCGCGCGAATCGCTCGACCCCCGGGTCGACGAAGACCTCCGACAGCACCGAGACCCCCAGGAGGTAGGCGCCGAAGAAGATGACCACATCGGTCCAGTCCCAGGGCACCCGCGGGGTGCCGCCGCCCGTCCCGCCGGCGGGACGGGTGGCGAGCTGGCGCATCGAGCCCTGGCGCATCGCGCCATTGTGGCAAGCTGGCCGCGTGGCGCTCGGTGACCTCCTCGGCAACCCCGGCGTCGTGGCCGGGCTCCGCCACGTCCTCGACTCAGGGCAGCTCGGCCACGCCCTTCTCGTCACCGGCCCCGACCAGGTCGGCAAGACCACGGTGATGCTGAGCCTGGCCGGCGAGCTGCTGCCGGGCGGTTCCTGGCCGGGCGACCCCGCCACCCATCCCGACCTCTGGTTGGAGGACTCATCAGAGGAGAGGATCTCGATCCGGCGGGTGAGGGCCGGCGGCGATCCCGGCAGCCTCCAGGAGTTCCTCAGCCTGCGCACCTATGCGGGCGGGGCCCGGGTGGCGATCATCGCGCGCGCCGACCGGCTCACCGAGGAGGCCGCCAACTCCCTCCTCAAGACCGTGGAGGAGCCGCCTCCGCGCACTCATCTCCTGCTGACCGCCCACAGCCCGGAGCGGTTGCCCGCCACCATCGTCTCCCGCTGTGGTCGCCTGGCCCTCGGTCTGGTGGAAGGCCCCGCCATCGAGGTCTGGCTCCGCGACCGCCACGGCGTGGATGCCGCCACCGCGGAGCTGGCCGCGGAGCTGGGCGCCGGGCGTCCGGGGCGAGCGCTCCACCTCTCCCAGGACCCCGAGGCGCTGCGCGTCGAGCTCGAGGTGCTCGACCGCTTCCTCGCCATCGGCGGGGGCGGGGTCCCGGCGGCGCTGACGGCTGCCGCCGAGCTCACACCCGGGAGCGGAAGCGAGGGTCGGGAGCGCCTCCTCCTCGACCTCTCCATCTGGGCATCGTTTGTCCGCGACGCCGCGGTCCGCGCCGCCGGCGCGCCCGAGCTGGCCAGGCTGCGCAGCCGGAGCCGCGAGGCGGAGGCGTGGGCGAGAGCGCTCTCACCGGGTCAGACCGGCTGGATCCTGGACGCGCTGCTGCGGGCGGCTGGCCAGGTCGCCTCCTACGCCCAACCGCGGCTGCTGTTGGAAACGCTCTTCCTCGACACCTTTGCCGCGTTTCCGGCCCCACCTGCGATCGCCTGAGCCGGCGGGGCTGCCGTCGGCGCCCCGGAGACCCGAGCGACCGTTGATTGACAGTTCGACCCGGTGTCCCTAAAGTTTGGAAACGCTCTCAACGCGCCCGGCCACCGGGAGCCGGTGGCCGGGTTCCTGATCCTCAGCCGGGGAGGGCTGCGCGGCAGACCAGCCCTCGTCGCAAAGCCCTCCGACCGGCGGGGTGGTCATATCCGATGTTTCGCCGTGCGGTGTCGCGCCCAGCCCGCATCGCCAGGCCCTCCGGCCCCCCGGGCCGTTGCCGGCGCGCGAAGAACCGGCCACGGGCGGGTCGCAGCGGGACCTCCGCCGCGTCGCAGGTCGGCCACACCGGTGGATCGCCGTCACTCATCTTCGGCACCGTGCATCAGCGCTGTCACAGGCACCGAGAGAAGATGCGCCGGTCAGGGCTGGGCCGCTGAGAGCTTGGCATGACCTCAGCCGGAGTGCGGATACGGCGACCTGGACATGCTGAAGGGTGCGAGATCGCGCTTCGATCGCCTGCGCGGCGGGTACTTCGCCCGCTACCTCGTCGGCGTTCTCGGGATCTGCGTGGTGGTCATGGGCTCGATGGTGCTCGTCCTCGCCAACGTCGCCGAGGGGAGTCTCACGACATCCACCTCCAACGGGGTCCAGAGCGTGGCCCAGGAGGTCTCCAGCAAGGTCGACTCCTGGGTGCAGGATCGCGAGCGCGAGCTGACCCAGCTCTCCAACCTCATCTCGACCTCCGGCGCCACATCGGCCCAGTCGGCCAGGTCTCTGATCAGCCGCGCGACGTCCAACGACCCCTTCGTCGAGCTGGAGCTGGTCAACACCAGCGGCCTCACCGTCGCCGCCACCGGCATTCCCGGCGGGGTGTCCCTGGCCGGGCAGTCATGGGTGGCCGCGATCGCCGCGGGCGATCGGCCCTACGCCGGCAACCTCACCCTGAACGCCACCGGCACCGACCTCCAATGGGTGATGGCGGTGCCCGCCAGCACCAACAACAATCAGTTCTACGGCGTCCTCGCCGGCGTCATCGGCCTGGAGCCCTGGGAGGGGCCCGATGGCGGGAGCAACCAGGTGGCCGGCCTCCTCTCCGGCGTCACTGGGTCCGGCGGCGCCTCGACCACGGTCCGCGCCGTCGACAGCTCCGGGACGGAGATCTACGCGACCTCCATGGGGACCCCCGGCAGCCTCACCTCGGCAGAGATGTTCGCCAAAGGAGCCCTGCAGACCCGGATCGACAACTCCGTGGTCCGCGACGCCCTCAAGGGGCAGTCCGGCTCCGCCCGCATCACCATCGGCGGCACCGACACCATCACCGGCTACGCAGAGGCCTCCGACGTCCACTGGGCCATCCTGGTCAGCGAGCCGGCCAGCCAGGCCCTGGGCGGGGTCGACGCGCTGCGCAACTGGGGGTTCGTCGTCCTGGGCGCCGGCCTGGTTCTGGCGGCGGTCTTCGCCTTCGTTCTGGCCCAGATCGAGGTGCGCCCCATCCGAGCCCTCTCCCGGGCTGCCCGCCGCGTCTCCGCGGGCGACCTCACCGCCCGGGTCTCGCCGGCCGGCGCGGAGGAGGTGTCGACTCTGGGGAATGCCTTCAACGCGATGGTCGCACGCCTCGAGTCCCTCATCGGCCGGGTTCGGGGAACCAGCACCGACCTCTCCGATTCGGCGATCCGCCTGGCCGCGGCCTCCACCCAGCTGGCCGCCACGACTGCCCGGCAGAGCTCGAGCGCCACTGAGACCTCGGCGAGCATGGAGGAGCTGGCCCGGACCTCGGGGCAGATCGCGGAGACCGTGGAGAGGGTGGCCTCCCAGGCAGCCGAGACGCGGGACAAGCTGGAGCGGGCGCGCGAGGACATCCTCGCCTCGACCGAGCGCACCCTGAGCCTCACCGACCGGGTCCGTGACATCACCCGGATCCTCTCCATGATCAACGACCTCGCGGACCAGACCAACCTGCTCGCCCTCAACGCCGCCATCGAGGCGGCCCGCGCCGGCGAGGCGGGTCGCGGCTTCGCGGTCGTCGCCGACGAGGTGCGGAGGCTCGCCGACCGGTCAAAGACCCTCGCCTCCGACATCTCCCAGATCACGGCCAACGTCCAGGTCGAGACCACGGCCGCGGTGCTGGCGATGGACAAGGGGGCGGAGCAGCTGACGGACGGGCTCGTCCTCATGGAGCACGTCGCCGAGGCCAGCTCGGGCATCCGGCTTGCCACCCAGCAGCAGCAGTCCGCGACGGAGCAGGTGGTGGAGGCCATGGAGCAGGTGCGGATCGCCAGCCAGCAGGTGTCGACGACCGCTCAGGAGCTGGCCCTCGCCTCGGGCAGCCAGGTGACCATGGCCGGCGACCTCAAGCAGGTGTCGACGGTCGTCCCCGCGGCTCCGAGCACCGGCGGCCGGCAGCAGAAGGTGAGCCGGCCCTCCGGGAACGGCCAGATCTCTGCCGCGGACGGGCGCCGTCCCGGCGTCGCGAGCCACGCCTCCACTTCGCCCGCCGCCCCCGCCGAGCGATCCCGCTGACGGGCCGCGGCGCGGCCCTCGGTGACCCGCCGATCGCCCCGGCGGGGTGACTGACGGTCGGTCCTCCGCGCGGGAACGCTCTCACGACTTCCCGACGGGGCACGGGCGGAGCGGCATCACCCCAACGGGTGAGTGCCGTCGCCAATCACCCGTTGGGGTGATTGACAGCCGCTCTCGAGCGTCTAGAGTGTGGAACCGCTCCCAATGAAGGATCTCCACGGCACCAAAGTGACCCTCCAAGAGGTGGCGCAGGCCGCCGGCGTCTCGCGCGCGACCGCGTCCCGAGTCCTCACCTCCGACCCTCGAGTGAGCCCTGGCGCGCGGAGGGCTGTCGAGCGGGCCGCGAGCAAGCTGGGCTACGTCCCCAACCAGGCAGGACGGGCACTGGCCACCGGCCGCAGCGACGCGGTCGCGCTGGTGGTCTTCGAGCCCACCACCCTCCTCTTCGGTGACCCCTTCGTCCCCCGGCTCATTCGGGGTCTGGGCGATGTCCTCACCTCGCGCGACATGCAGCTCGTCCTGCTCGCGCCGCAGACGGCCTCCGATTCCGACCGGGTGGAGCGTTACGTCGCCGCCCGCCACGTCGACGGGGCCCTGCTGGTTTCGCTGCCGAGCGCTCACCCGCTCCCGGGGCGTCTTGCCTCCCGGGGCATTCCGCTCGTCATCGGTGGCCGTCCCACCGAGGCGGACCGTTTCAACCATGTCGACGTGGACAACGTGGCCGGAGCTGCTCGCGCCGTCGCCCACCTGATCGCCGGGGGACGGCGGACCATCGCCACCGTCACCGGGCGCGAGGATGTGCCCGCCGGTCAGGACCGGCTTCGGGGCTACCAGGAGGGGCTGACGGCCGCGGGCCTCCCCGCCGACGACGCCCTGATCGAGGCGGCCGACTTCACCCGCGACGGTGGCGCCCGGGCGATGCGGTTCCTCCTGCTCAAGCGCCCTCAGCTCGACGCTGTGTTCGTCGCCTCCGACCTGATGGCAGTCGGCGTCCTGGAGGCGCTGCACCAGGCCGGTCGCCGGGTTCCCGAGGACGTGGCCGTCGTCGGCTACGACGACGACCCCATGGCCATCGGGCTCCAGCCGCCGCTCAGCAGCGTCCGTCAGCCCATCGAGGAGATGGGGCGTGAGATGGCGCGGCTGCTCCTGGAAGCCGTCCATTCACCGGACCGGCCGCCCCGCAAAGTGCTCCTGACCACACAGCTCGAGGTTCGCTTCTCCTCGGCCCCCGTCGCTTGGAAGCCCACCGGGGAGGCTGGCTGACCGTGCGCCTGCTTGCCCGTCGCTTCGGCGTCTACGTGGTCGCCGCCTGGGTGGCGCTGAGCATCACCTTCTTCCTGCCCCGGCTGGTGCCAGGGAGCGAGCTGGCCACCCTCATCGGTCGTGCCACCCGGGGCGGCCTCTGCAACGCCGCGTGCATCGCATCCCTCGACAAGCTCGTCGGGAGCGGTGTCAACACCTCCATATGGGTCCAATACCTGCAGTACTGGGGCCACCTGTTCCAGGGCAACCTGGGGACCTCCTACTTCGACGGCAGCCAGCCGGTGACCACCCTGATCGCCAACGCGCTGCCCTGGACCGTGGGCCTGCTCGGGGTCTCCACCGTCCTCGCCTTCGTTCTGGGCACCAGCCTCGGGGTGCTGCTCGCCTGGATGCGCGGCTCCTGGCTCGACTGGATCATCCCGGGGTTCACCTTCTTCCAGGCCATACCCTTCTTCTTCCTCGCCCTGGTCTTGGTGATGGTCTTCACCACCCTGGTCCACTGGTTCCCCTCTGCCGGTGGCAGCGTCACCGGCACCACGGGGCTGGCCTTCTGGGGGAGCGTGCTCGACCACTCCTTCCTGCCCGCCGTCACCATCGTGGTGGCCTCGATGGCCGGCTTCCTGCTCGGCATGCGCAACCAGACGGTGAGCGTCATGGACGAGGACTTCGTCCTGGTGGCCAGGGCCAAAGGGCTGCCCACCCGGCGTGTGGTGTGGTACGCGGCCCGCAACGCCATCCTCCCCAGCATCTCCAACTTCGCCCTGGCCATCAGCTTGGTGGTCGCCGGCCAGTTGCTGGTGGAGATCGTCTTCAGCTACCCGGGGATCGGCTACCTCCTCTTCCAGGCGGTCATCAACAAGGACCTGCCGCTGACCCAGGGGATCTTCCTGGTGATCACGTTGGTGGTGCTGGCCGCCAACTTCATCGCCGACATCGTTTACGTGCTCGTCGACCCGCGTGCCCGGCAGGAGGCGTGAAGCGATGGCGATCGGTGTGAGCGATGGCACTGGGGCAGCTGCCCTGCCGGGGCCGGAAGCGCCGGCCCGCGGAGGCCGCTTCCGGGCGATGCGGCTGCCCCACTCGCCCAAGGTCCTCATCGGGTTGGGGATCCTGGCGGTCTTCGTGGTGGTGGCCATCATCGGGCCCTCCATCGCGCCCTATGCGCCTAACTACAGCCCGGGCCTCGTGAAGGTCATGATCCACGGCCAGTTCCGCGAGCTGCCGGCTGCCGGCTGGGCACGCTGGACCAGCACCCCCGGATGCCCCGCGCAGTACGCCTGCCCGCTCCTCTTCTACCCGGTCGGGCCCTCCGGGTCCCACTGGCTGGGCACAGCCTTCTTCGGGGGCTTCCAGGACGTCTGGTCCCAGCTCCTCTACTCGACGCAGGCGACGATGCTGGTCGGTTTTCTCGCCGGGGCCATCGCCACCGCCCTCTCGGTGCTGGTAGGGGTGACGGCGGGCTATCTCGGCGGCGGCCCGGACGAGGGACTCTCGCTCCTCTCCAACGTTTTCCTGGCCATCCCCGGGCTCCCCCTCCTGATCGTGCTCGCCATCTACATCCCGGCGGTCGACACCAGCCCGGTGGTGGTCGCGCTCATCGTCGCCGTCACCGGTTGGGCCTGGGGCGCTCGGGTGCTGAGGGCACAGACCCTCTCCCTGCGCAACCGCGATTTCGTCGAGGCGGCGCGGGTCTCCGGGGAGGGCAGGCTGCGCATCATCCTGTTCGAGGTGCTGCCCAACCTGCTGCCCATCGTCGCCAGCTCCTTCCTCTTCGTCACCCTCTACTCGATCGGCGCCTACATCGCCCTCGCCTTCCTCTCCCTGGCCGGCGCCGACATCTGGAACTGGGGGCTGATGCTCTATTACGCCAACGCCGCAGGGGCCGTGGAAAGCGGATTCTGGTGGTGGTGGGTGCCGCCCGGCATCTGCATCGCCCTGGTGGGCACCGGCTTGGCGCTCGTCAACTTCGGCATCGACGAGTTCATCAACCCTCGGCTGCGCATGGGCGGGCTCTCCCGCAAGGTGGCCCGCAGGTTGGGCATCCCAGCGCGGCCGCGCCTTGGCTTCACCACCGTCCTGCCCCGGCGCAAGGGTTCCGCCAGTGCCCCGAAGGAGGCGGGATGAGCCCCGTCGCCGGCCGGCCGGCTGGCTCGCCGAGCGCCGCGGACGTGGTTCTGGAGATCCGAGGTCTCTCCGTCGACTACGGCTTGGGCGTCGACGCTGTCCACGCCGTCGTGGAGTGCGACCTGACGCTGCGGCGTGGACAGGTGATGGGCCTTGCCGGTGAGAGCGGCAGCGGCAAGTCCACCCTCTCCATGGCCGCTCTGCGCCTCCTGCGCCACCCGGCGCTGATCACCAAAGGAGAGGTCCTCTTCCACTCCAAGCCGAGCAACCGCAGCGACGGCGGCCGCACCCTCGACCTGCTCAGGGCCAGCGACGGCCAGCTGCGCGCGGTGCGGTGGAACGAGATCTCCGTGGTCCTGCAGAGCGCCCTCAACGCTCTCAACCCAGTGATCACGATCGGTGCCCAATTCGACGATCTGTTGAAGGTCCACCGCCGAGACCTTTCCGCAGCGGAGAGGCGGTCGCGGGCCGTCGAGTTGCTGGAGCTGGTGGGAATGACCGGCGACCGGCTGCGCAGCTTCCCCCACGAGCTCTCGGGAGGGATGCGTCAGCGCGCCATGATCGGCATGGCCCTGGCCCTCGACCCCCAGCTGATGATCCTGGACGAGCCGACCACCGCGCTCGACGTGGTGACCCAACGGGAGATCCTCGAGGAGCTGATGGAGCTCCGCGACCGTCTGGGCTTCGCCGCCCTCTTCATCACCCACGACCTCTCCCTGCTGGTGGAGCTGGCCGACGAGATCGCGGTGATGTATGCCGGGCGGCTCATCGAGCGGGCCCCCGCCAACTCGATCTTCCGCGCTCCCCGGCTCCCGTACACCTATGGCCTGCTCCACTGCTTCCCACCCATGCACGGCGAGCGGCGGCCGATGGAGGGGATACCGGGCTCGCCGCCGGATCTGAGAGACCTGCCGCCGGGCTGCGCCTTCCACCCGCGCTGCCCCTGGGCGATGGAGCGCTGCCGGCGCGAGGTGCCAGTCCTCACCGCCATCGCCGGCACCGGTCGGGAAGTGGCCTGCTGGCTGCATTCTGGGGGAGCCACAGTCCCCCAGGAGCTGGATCTGCCCGACCCGCCGCCGCCGCAGGCGGGGTCCCCCGAGCCACCCACCGGCCGCCACCGGAGGGCTGAGCGTTGACCGCCGCCGCCTCGCCGATCCCCACCGCCCCCGCCGCTGTGGCGCCGGTCCTGGAGGGGCGGGATCTCACCAAGTACTTCTCGGTCAAGACCAGTCGCGGCATCCTCGCCCGCCGGGTCAAGCTCCACGCCGTGGAGGGGGTCTCGGTCAGCCTGACCCCAGGGGCGGTCACCGCAGTGGTGGGTGAGAGCGGCTCGGGGAAGACCACGGTCGCCCGGCTTCTCGCCAAGATCATCACCCCGGATTCGGGTGAGGTGCTCCTGGATGGGGAACCGGTGCCTCGGGGGCGGCCGCGCGCCTTCGCACGGCAGGTGCAGATGGTGTTCCAGGACCCATTCGCGTCCCTCAACCCCGTGCACCGAGTCCGCTACCACCTGGCCAGGCCCATCCGCATCCATCACATCTCCCAGGACGTCGACGCCGCCGTCGACGACGTCCTGCGCCGGGTCTCCCTGGATCCGCCCTCCCAGTACGTGGACAAGTTCCCCCACGAGCTCTCGGGGGGTCAGCGCCAGCGCGTCGCCATCGCCAGGGCGCTAGCGGTCCAGGCCCGAGTGCTGCTGGCCGACGAGCCGATCTCGATGCTCGACGTCTCCATCCGGCTGGGGGTGCTCAACCTCCTGGCTGACCTGCGCGACCGGGAGCGGCTGGCGATCCTGTACGTCACCCACGACATCGCCTCGGCCCGCTATCTGGCCGACACCATCGTGGTCATGTACGCCGGCCAGGTGGTGGAGAGGGCGCCGAGCGTCCGGCTCACCGATGAGCCTGCTCACCCCTACACTCAGCTGCTGCTCTCCGCCGCCCCCGACCCGGACCGGTCCGAGCCCCCGAGCCTGGCGGGGAGCGGGGCGCCGCCGAGCCTGCTGGACCCACCCAGCGGATGCCGATTCCACCCCCGCTGCCCGCACGTGATGGAGATCTGCCGGCAGCAGGAGCCGCCCAGCGTCGACGTCTCGCCACGGCATACCGCCGCGTGCTGGCTCCACGTCGAGCCCGCCCAGCGTCGCGTGAGCGCCGTCTCGGCGGCGAGCGGGGCCGAGCCGGGGACGCCAACGGCACCGGGCTCGTCGCCAACGAGCCCATCGCAGGAGGACTGAGGAGGATTGTGGAGGACTGAAGATGATGGAAACGGGGATGGTTTTCGGGCTCCGCCGGTGGTGGCGAGCGAGTGGAGCCGGAAGCCCGGGACCTGGGGGCGGAACCTCGGTCGTGAGCGGCCCCGTGACGAACTCGCCACACCGCTAACTTGTCGGACTGGTCCGACTCAAGGACCTGCATCACGGAGAAGAGATAGGTCGATGAATCTGCGAACACTCTCAGGCCTCGCAATGGCGGGGGCCCTCGGGGTGGCGATGGCAGCCTGCGGCTCGAGCTCGACGCCAGCAACGTCGTCGACGACCGCCGCGACTGCCACGACGCTCACCGAAGAGGCCAACGTCGGCGCGACCTTCGTGGACAATTTCAACCCCTACAACTCAGCCTCGATGAGCGGGATCATGAACATGGGATCGCTCTTCTACGAGCCGCTGTTCGAGTTCAACGCTCTGAACGCGACCGAGGCTCCGATGCCGTGGCTGGCGACCGCCTACAGCTGGAACAGCGCTGGAACCCAGCTGAACATCACGGTCCGCTCCGGCGTCAAGAACAGTGACGGCACCGCCTTCGGCGCAGCGGACGTCCAGGCCAACTTCGATGCCGTCTTCACCAATTCGGCGGCCAACGCCTTCGGTATTCCGAAGCAGTCGGCGGCACCCACGGTCGCCGGCAACGTGGTCACCCTCTCCTTCGCCAGCGCCGAGTTCACCAACGAGTACTCGATTCTGGGCAACCAGCTCATGATCCCGGCCTCGGAGATCAGCTCCGTTGGTGTCAGCAGCCTGGCCACTGGCACCATCGCCAACCCGGTGGGCCCCGGCCCCTTCATGCTGGCTGCCAATGGGTACTCCAGCAGTGAAGTCAAGACCGTCGCCAACCCTAAGTTCTGGAACGGCACGCCCAAGGTGCCCGGGGTCGACATCCCGGCCTACGCGAGCAACGGTGCCGCTCTCACCGCCCTGGAGAACAACACGCTCGACTGGGCGGGCAACGACCTCCCCAACGTCTACGAGGACTACGTCGGCAAGGACTCGACGACCAATCACGCTTACTTCGCTCCGGGCAACACCGTGACCCTGTGGTTCAACACCACCTACGGGCAGCTCGGTGACTCGGCCGTGCGCGCGGCCATCTCGCAAGGCATCGACCGCACCGCCCTCTCCGAAGAAGGCGAGACCGGCTACGAGAACCCTGCCACCTCGGACAGCGGCCTGATCCTGCCGGCGCAGAACGGCTACCAGCTGTCGAACCTGGCCGGTGACCTCAAGGCGGGATCCAACGCGACCGCGATGGACACCCTCCTGACCGGCGACGGCTGGACTGCCCCCGTGAACTGGAACAGCACCAGCTCCACCGCTGTTGAGCCCCTGTGCACCGCGTCGGCGCCTGTCGCCGACTGCTGGAACAAGGGCGGTCAGATCATCTCGTTCAACATCGAGGACCCCGCCGGCTACACTGACTACGCGGCGGACGCCCTGCTCATCTCCTCGCAGCTGCAGGGCGAGGGCATCAACGCCACACCGGACCTGGATGCGAACGCCAACACCTGGTACTCCGACTACCAGGCCGGCAACTTCCAGACCATGATCCACTGGGGCAACGGCGGACCCTTCCCCTTCGTGCAGTACGACAACTGGCTCGACGACACCCAGCCGCTCTCGGCGGGTGACTACGGGAGCTTCAAGAGCACGGCGGCGCAGACCGCTCTCACCACCCTCGAGGGAACCAACCCGACCGACACCAGCGCGATAACCTCGGCGGTGCAGTCCCTTGAGACCATCATGGCGACCCAGGTTCCAGAAGCTCCGCTGCTCTACGGCGCCGACTGGAACGTCTACAGCACGGCCCACTACACGGGCTGGCCGAGCTCTAGCAACCCCTACATCAACCCCGCACCGAACAACCCGGAGCTTCCCTACATCCTGGACCACCTGACTCCGGTGAGCTGATCGGGAACACCGCACCCAGCTGACCAGCCAGGTCAGTGGGAACAACCGAATAGGACCCACCTCCTGAGGTGGGCGGGGAGGAGCCCGGCCGGCGCAGCGCCGGCCGGGCCACCGACCCGGTGATGCGATGGTGCCGCGGCTCCGCTGAGCCTGCCGGTGGCCGGCGCCTGAGAGGTGGGAGGGGTTGGTGAGGGTGGTAACTTCCCCTCTCCGGCGTGGAAGTGCTGTCAGGAGTTGGATTGCGATACGGACACTTCGACGACGACCGCCGCGAGTACGTGATCTCCCGGCCCGATACTCCCCTCCCCTGGATCAACTACCTGGGGATGGAGGAGTACTTCGGGATCATCTCCAACACCGCCGGTGGCTACTCCTTCTTCCGCGATGCCCGGATGCGCCGGGTGAGCCGGTACCGGTACAACAACGCCCCCTTTGACCTTGGTGGGCGCTACATCTACCTGCGCGACGACGCAACGGGCGAGAGCTGGTCACCGTCCTGGCAACCGACCCAGACCCCCCTGGACAGTTACGAGTGCCGGCATGGGCTCTCCTACACCAGCATCGTCGCCAGCCATGGCGGCATCCGGGCCGAGACCCTCTACTGCGTCCCGCTGGGGCAGACCCTGGAGGTATGGCGGCTCCGGCTCGCCAACCTGACCGGGGAGCGGCGACCGCTCTCGATCTTCTCGTCCGTCGAGTTCTGCCTCTGGGACGCCGAGGACGACGCCACCAACCTCCAGCGCAACTTCTCCACCGGCGAGGTCGAGGTGGAGGGCAGCGTCATCTATCACAAGACCGAGTACCGCGAACGCCGCAACCACTTTGCCTACTTCGCCTGCTCGGAGGCGCTCACCGGCTTCGACACCGTCCGCGACGCGTTCCTCGGCCCCTACCGCGGCTTCGATCGCCCGATCGCGGTCGAGCGGGGGAGTGCCGGAAACTCGATGGCCCACGGGTGGGCTCCGCACGGCTCTCACCACGTCCGGCTCGAGCTCGGGCCGCACCAGGAGCGCGAGATCCTCTTCATCCTCGGCTACTGGGAGAACCCGGTGGCTGAGAAGTTCGACCCGCCCGGGAGCCAGGTGATCAACAAGCGGACGGTCAGGCCGGTGATCGACCACTGGCTGCAGTCCAGCAACGTCGAGGCCGGACTCCGTGGGCTGCGCGAGCGGTGGGACGAGTTGCTCTCCCATGTCAGCGTGAGTACCCCGGACGAGCACACCAACCGGATGGTGAACGTCTGGAACGCCTACCAGTGCATGGTCACCTTCAACCTGAGCCGGTCGGCCTCGTTCTACGAGTCGGGGATCGGACGGGGGATGGGCTTCCGCGACTCCAACCAGGACCTGCTCGGCTTCGTTCAGATGATCCCCGAGCGAGCACGGCAGCGGATCCTCGACATCGGCGCCACCCAGCTCTCGACCGGAGGCGCGAACCACCAGTACCAGCCGCTGACCAAGCGCGGCAATCACGACATCGGGTCGGGCTTCAACGACGACCCGCTCTGGCTGGTGCTGAGTGTCGCCGCCTACCTGCGCGAGACGGGGGATGACTCCGTCCTCGACGAGCCGGTCCAATACGACAACGCCGAGGGCTCCGAGGCCCCCCTCCTCGACCACATGCGCCGCAGTGTCGCCTACACCCTGGACCGGCTCGGCCCCCACGGCCTCCCGCTGATCGGGCGGGCCGACTGGAACGACTGCCTCAACCTCAACTGCTTCTCCGACACCCCGGGCGAGGCGTTCCAGACCACCGAGAACCGGAGCGGAGGGGTCGCCGAGTCCGTCTTCATCGCCGGTCAGTTCGTCATGGCCGCTCGCGAGCTCGCCGCCATCGTGAGCCTGCGCGATGAGGTCGAGGAGGGCTCGCGGCTTCTCGCCGCCGCCGCCACCATGGCCGGCACCATCGCCGAGCATGGCTGGGACGGAGCCTGGTTCCGGCGCGCCTACGACTTCTTCGGCAACCCCGTCGGGTCCAAGGAGTGCGACGAGGGGCAGATCTTTGTCGAGTCCCAGGGGATCTGCGTCATGGCCGGGGTCGGGATCGAGGATGGCCGAGCCCGTCAGGCCCTCGACAGTGTGCGTGACCGGCTGCTCACCGAACACGGCGTGATGCTGCAGCAACCCGCCTATGCCGGCTACCGCATCGAGCTGGGGGAGATCTCCTCGTATCCGCCGGGGTACAAGGAGAACGCCGGCATCTTCTGCCACACCAACCCGTGGATCATGATCGCCGAGGCGATGACCGGTGACGGGGATGGCGCCTTCGATGTCTACCGGCGGACCAATCCCTCCGCACGCGAGGCGATCAGCGAGGTGCATCGCTGCGAGCCATATGTCTACGCGCAGATGATCGCCGGCAGCGACGCCCCCACCCACGGTGAGGCCAAGAACTCGTGGTTGACCGGCGCCGCCGCCTGGAACTACGTGGCCATCACCCAGTGGATCCTCGGGATCAGGCCCGAGCGCGAGGGTTTGCGGGTGGACCCGGTGATCCCGGCGGACTGGCCGGGCTTCAGCGCCACCCGGCGCTTCCGCGGGGCCACCTACCGGATCGCCGTTCACAAGCCGGCCGGGACCACCGGGCGCGTCACCCATCTCATCGTCGGCGGCGCCAGGGTCGAGGGCAATCTGGTGCCCCTCGCCCCCGCCGGAGCCACCGTGGACGTCGAAGCGGTCGTCGCCGGTTAGGCCCGCGCGGCCCCGCTTTTCGCATACTCCGACCATGTCCCGATACCGGCGCGCGTCTCTGGGCTCCGAATCCGGTTACGTGCCCGGCGAGCAGCCGCCCGACGGTGCCCACTGGATCAAGCTCAACACCAACGAGTCGCCCCTGCCCCCATCGCCGCGCGTGGGCCCGGCGGTCGACGAGGCGGTGGCCTCGCTTCACCGCTACCCGCACCCCCAGGGGGAGCCGCTCCGCTCGGCCCTGGCCCGGCACCATGGGGTGAGCCCCGACTGCGTGGTCCTCGGCAACGGCGCCGACCAGGTCCTGGAGAGCTGCTTCCGGGCCTTTGCCGATCCCGGCGATGCCGTCGTGCTCACCCGGCCGACGTATTCCCTGCTCTCCCTGCTCGGCCGCCTTGGCGGGGCCCGGGTCGTGACCGTTCCTCTGGACGACGGAGGCTCGATCCCTGAGGCGTTCGCCACCACCCCGGGGGTGATGCGGCTCCTCTGCAATCCCAACTCACCGACGGGGAGCTGGGCGCCGGCCGCCGATGTGGCCGGGGCGCTGGCCGGGGTCCACTCCGTCGTCGTCATCGACGAGGCCTACTGCGATTTCGCCCCCGAGTCCTGTGTCCCGTTGCTCGCTGGTCACCCCAACTGGCTGGTGGTGCGCACCTTCGCCAAGAGCTACGGGCTGGCCGGGCTCCGGGTCGGCTACGCGCTTGGGCACCCCGACCTGATCGCCGACGTCGCTGCCGTGATCGAAACCTACCCAGTCGACCGGCTGGCCCTCGCGGCCGCCGGTGCCGCTCTCGCCGACCAGGCCCACCACGCGCGCATCGTCGAGATGGTGGTCAGCGAGCGCGGGCGCGTGGTCGCGGCGCTGCGTGGGGCCGGATGGGACGTGATCCCGTCACAGGCCAACTTCGTCCTCGGCAGGCCTCCGCGGGGTGATGCGGCAAGTGTCGCCACCGAGCTGAGGCAGCAGCGCATCCTGGTCCGCCACTTTCCGGACGGTGACCACCGCGACCGGCTCCGAATCAGCATCGGGACGCCCGAGCAGAACGGAGCCCTGCTCGCGGCGATCGGCGTCTGAGCCCCGGGCGGGAAGGGGCCCGGCGCGCCCGGCGGGGCGCCAGGCTACGACTCGCGCTGGCCCTGACGGCGGACCACGACGATCCGCGGTCCTCGGCGCAGGAGGAGGAGGGCGACGATTCCCAGCAGGACCGCGGGCACCAGAAGTGGGCGGCGGCCGAGGAACTCCTCGATGCGGGCGCGCGGCCCGTCCTGACGGGGAAGGACGATCGGTCGCTCGGTGACCAGATCGACCGTGCCTCCCACCTCTGTGTCTCTGAGTGGCTCACTCGCTGCCGCGGACGTCGTCTCCATCGCTCTTCTCCCCAAGCGCTGCGGGCCGCGCAATCCTACTCTCCCCACGCGGCAGGCCGCGTGGAGACCCCTCTCCCTCTCACAGGGGCTCGCCGCCCCTCGCCGGCCCGGCTCAGCCGGGCTCGGCTCACCCGGACAATGGATGCGGCAGGCCGCAGTCGAGCTCCTCGTCCTATATGGCGGCCCGCCGTTCGTGAAAACCTGATTAGAATAGTCGGGATTATGGTGAGGACCACAGTCAGAGGAGGGCCACGGTGACCGATTACGCCCACCCCGAGGTCCTGGTCGGCACGGAGTGGCTCGCGGCGCACCTCGAGGATCCCGCCGTCCGCATCCTGGAAGTGGACTGGGACCCCGCATCCGCCTACGAGCTCGGGCATCTCCCGGGAGCCGCGCTGGTGGACTGGAGAAGGGACATCAACGACCCGGTGCGCCGTGACATCCTCTCCCGGGAACAGTTCGTGAGCCTCATGGAGCGCCTCGGGGTGACGCCGGAGACCACCCTGGTTCTCTACGGCGACATGCGCAACTGGTTCGCCGCCTTCGCCTTCTGGACCTTCCGCATTTACGGGCACACCGACATCCGGCTGCTCAACGGCGGCCGGCGGAAGTGGTTCGAGGAGGATCGGCCGGTCACCGAGACCGTCCCCGCGTTCGCGGCCGCCTCGTACCCGGCTCCGGAGGCGACCGCGGGCCTCCGACAGTTCCTCCCCGGGGTCCGCGACATCCTCGGCCGCTCCGACCACGGTCTGGTCGACGTCCGCTCTCCCGCGGAATTCAGCGGGGCGATCTCCGCGCCTCCCGAGTACCAGAACGAGGGCGCACAGCGCAGCGGTCACATCCCGGGCGCCGTCAACATCCCGTGGGCGCAGGCGATCCAGGAGGACGACACCTTCAAGCCGGCGGACCAGCTCCGTGAGCTCTACCAGAGCAGAGGGGTGACCCCCGACAAGAGCATCGTCACCTACTGCCGGATCGGCGAGCGCTCCTCCCACACCTGGTTCGTCCTCACCTACCTGCTCGGCTACCCGCGGGTGGCCAACTACGACGGCTCGTGGAGCGAGTGGGGCAACGCCGTGGGAGTCCCGGTGGAGAAGCCTGGCGCCGACGGACCAGGGTCAGTCCCAGCCTGATGCGGACGTAGACTCGGCCCCTCATGGAGCCGTGCCACCTCGATCTCGCCACCGCTGAGGAGGAGTGCGGCGACAGCGCGATGGGCCGGGTTCGACGCGCCTATGCGACCCTCGCACCGGGCCAGCGCCTGGAAGTGGTGACCGGAGTCGCCGAGCATCTCTTCGGCATCCGGGCCTGGAGCCGCAGGGTGGGCGGCGAGGTGCTCGAGGAGAGCAGGGAGGGTGGACGCACCCGGCTCGTCCTCCGCCGTCCGGCACCCTCAGCGTCCTGATGGTGGCACCCGGCCGTCCGCTGCGCATCCCGGAGGGCTTCCTGATCGGCACTGCCAGCGCTGCCCACCAGGTCGAGGGGGGCCTCTGGAACGACTGGATGCGCATGGAGCGGGACGAGCCGGGACGGATCAAGAACGGCGACTCGGCGGCGGTCGCCATCGACCACTACCACCGCTATCGCGAAGACCTGGCGCTGCTCGCCGGCATGGGCCACACGGCCCAGAGGTTCTCGGTGGAGTGGGCTCGGGTCGAGCCCGAACCGGCCCATTTCGACCTCTCGGCGCTCCGCCACTATGCCGGCGTGGTCGCCGCCTGCCGCGAGCTGGGGATGGAACCGGTGATCACGCTCCACCATTTCACCCTGCCGGTCTGGCTGGCGGACCGCGGGGGCGTCCTCGACCCCGAAGCTCCGCGCCTCTTTGCCCGCTATGCGGCCGCCTGCGCCGAGGCGTTCGGAGAGGAGGTCCGCTGGTGGGTGACGCTCAACGAGCCGAACGTCCTCATGGCCCTCGGCTATGCGGAGGGGCAGTGGCCGCCCCACCGCCGGTCGCCGGCTCTCGCCCTGCGGGCCGCGGCCGGGATGCTCCGGATGCACGCTGCGGCGGCGACGGCCCTCCACCAGATTGGTGCCGCCCGCGGCCGGCCGGCGATGGTCTCGATTGCCCACCACGAACGGCCCTTCCGGCCAGTTCCCGGCTCCATCGCCGCCCGCTTCGCCGCGTGGCTGCCGGACCTCGTCTTCAACCGCTGGTTCCTCTGGAGCTGTGCCCGCGGCCGGGTGCTCCCGCCCGCCGGCAGCGGCCAGGTGGTACCCGGGCTCCGGGGCTCCCTGGACTACCTGGGTCTCAACTACTACGCCGACGAGCGGGTGCGCTTCGACTGGCGCGCCTCCTCGCGCCTCTTCGTGAGCTCCGATCCGGACCCGGCGCTGCCCAGGAACAGCCTTGGCTGGAGCATCGACCCCGGGGGCCTGCGGCGTGCCCTGGTCTCGCTGAGCGAGGAGTTCCGATTGCCGGTGATGGTCACCGAGAACGGGGTCGCCGACGAGGATGACGAGCTCCGCTCCGGGTTCCTCATCGACCACCTGCGAGCGGTGGTCGAGGCGATCGACGACGGAGCCGACGTGCTCGGCTACCTGCACTGGACCGGCTTCGACAACTTCGAGTGGCTGGAGGGGTACGGAGCCAAGTTTGGCCTGGTGGCGGTCGACCGAACCACCCTCGAACGCCGCCCCAAGCCAAGCGCGGAGGTCTTCGCCGGCGTCTGCCGCACCGGGGTGATCCCCGCGCCGGACCACCCGTCCAGGCCGGCTGCACGCCCATGCGGGGGCCGGGCCAGCCGATCGGAGTAGCGCGCGGAGCAAGCTGGACCCGCCCGGTACGTGGTGCTAGCGTCATCCACGGTCTGGCGTGCGACAGGCTGCCCGGCCATGGCCCGAGGCCGGAGACCGAGGTCACATCTCGAGGGCGGAGCAGCCGTCCCGAAGGGGAGGTCGCAGCCGCCGGGGCGCTGGTCGCCAGCGCTCCGGCGGGTCCCCTCGGTCCCGGGCGGGGCCGCCCCTCCTCGGGCCTGCCTCAGCGCGTGGCGGCGATCGCCTGGAGGACCGCGGGCTCCCCTTCGAGCTTGCGGCTCGGACTGGTGATCGACTCGGGCTTGCCGAAGAGGAAGCCCTGCGCTCGGTTCACTCCCAGCTTCATCAGCTCGGAGGCGATGCTCAACTGCTCGATGCCCTCGGCCACGACGTCGGCGCCGATCTGCTCGGCGAGCGCGATGCACTCGAAGATGAGCGTCCTGGCCCAGACCTCCTCGCAGCGGTTGGTCACGCAGCCATCGATCTTGATGACCTCGGGGCGCGTCGCGTAGAGGAGGTCGACACCAATCCCCGGCCGGCCGGTATCGTCGATGCCGATCTTGAATCCTGCCCGGCGGTAGACGTCGACGCGAGCGGACAGCTGACCGAGATTGCTGAAGCGGTCGGCGTCGGCGATCTCCAGGACGACGTTGGCAGGAGGCCGGCCGATCCAGCGCAGCAGGCTGCGCATCTGCTCGACGTCCTCGTCGACGTCGGAGACCGCGGAGAGGTCGATGTTGAGGTAGAGCTGCGCGTCGCTGCGGATGCCCTCGGCACCGCGGACCACGGCGCGCCGGCAGATCCAGTCCAGCTCGTTGGTCACGCCCAGCCGCTGCGCCGTGGCGAAGAACTCCTCGACGCTGTCAGCCCCGTCCAGGTTGACGGGCCGCGCCAGCCCTTCGTAGGCGACGATGCGCGCCTCCGGGAGGGTGACGATCGGCTGGTACACCGGGTGGATCTGCTGTGAAGCCAGGGTCCGGCTGAGCAGGGTTGTCCATCCTCGCCCGGGGGCGGCGGCGGCGCGGCCGGTGATCGACCCGGCCACCCGGTTGCGTCCCTCGCGCTTGGCGCGGCCGAGCGCTTCGTCCGCCCGAGTCCACACCTCGGCCGCGTCCTCGCCGGCGGCGCCCACCGCCCAGCCGACGCTGACCCGGGCCGGGAAGGCTCCGCTGACGAGCTCGGACACCGCGGCACGCATGCGCTCGGCAATGCTGCCAACCACAGCGGTGGCCGCCCCGACGGTGAGGATCGTGAACTCATCGTCGCCGGAGCGGCTGATGACGTCACGCTCTCTCGTCGATGCCTGGAGCGCCCGGGCCACGGAGCGGAGGGCGTCATCGCCGGCCTCCCGGCCCAGGGCGTTGTTGAGCTGGTTGAGATGGTCGACGTCGACCGAGATGATCGCGTAGGATTCGCGGACCTCCCGGCAGCGCCGCTCGAAGGCAGCGCGGCCGATCAGGCCGGTGAGCGCATCGGTCGGCTCCGCCTGTGCCCCGGCGATACCGCGGGCGCGGACCAGGTTGGAGACCGCCAGGGTGGCGATCCCGCTGAGCCCCTCGACCATGGTGACCTCGGAGTCTCGGAACGCCCGGTCCCGCCGCTCGGCGAGCACCACCGCCCGGATCGCGGTACCGGCGTGGATGGGGCTGGCGATCCGGCGTGGGGAGGGCCCCGCCTCGGCGAGGGTGTGGTCCCCGGTGACCGCAGCCAGGATGAGTGGATCAGCGCTCAGGAGACTGCTCTCCCCGACGGTGGTGGCACCAGCTGCTGCGCCGTGCTCACTGACGACCACCATCCTGTCGCGTTCGATCCTGTACACCCGGGCGATCACCGGGGACGCTGTGCGGGTCTCGAGGAGTTGGACGACGGCTCCGCCCGCGGCCGCCATCACCGAGTCGACGTCCCTCTCCGCGCTGATCCGGGTCATGGCCTCCAGGATCCGGTCCAGGCGGTTGCCGCGATGGGAACCTGGCGGGCTGGTGCCGCGCCCGAGCCGCCCCACCTGACCGGTCCGGCGGCGGGCGGCGCGGCGTGGCGCGATGCCATCGCCGCGCCGGACCAGCGCGCTGGCGGCGGCGACGACAGCGCCGGCCGCCGCGATGGTCATGGCCAGTGCCGCGGCGCGGCTGGCCACCACGCTGTCAGCAGCGACCGGCCCGTGGCTGTTTGCCAGGAGGTATGCGGCCACGAGTCCCGCTGCTGCCACCATCAGAGAGAGGGATGCCGCCCTGGCGCGCCCTGATCTGAAGGGGCGCGCGCAGGGCGGGGAGAGTGGGGGTCTGAGGAGGGTCGGACCGAGGAGGCTCACGTCTCTTTCTTTCGTGGAGCGGTGGTGGGATGAGTTCATTCTCAGGGGCCGGTCCGGGGCGCCCAAGAGCAACGGACGCCAAAGTTCTGTAGTGCACTTGCACCCGTTGGTGCGATCCGTCACACCGCGGTATCCGGCCGTCACCGGGCGGCTGTCGCGGCGTCGCATCGCCCTCTCCACGGCACCTCTCAACAGGCCGCCGCCGAGGTGGGTTCGCACCGTCCCTCTGCGGACCAGGCCTCTCCGCAAGACCGGTTGGCGGCCGTCCAGATGTGGCCCGCCCTCACCACGAGGCGGGGCCCCTCGCCGTCGCACCGCCCCCAAGGGGTAAGTCGCGCGACGGAATTGTGCGCCCAGTCCCATTTGGTGCGCAGGATGGCGCAAGCGGGCGTGTCGCCCTCTAGACATCCCGCGCTTGTGTCCGATATCCTTAGGCGCAGCGTACTAACCGGGAGGCTCTCGTCAGGAGTCTCCGCCATCCGAGGTGCCCATGGCCTCCCCCCGCCACCGCCCCGAGATCCCCGACGCAGTCGCCGCAGCCGAGGCGGCCGGCATCCGCCACCTTGATCTCCAGTTCACCGACGTCACCGGGTCGGTGAAGACGGTGACCATTCCCGCCGACCAGCTGGCCTCGGCGCTGGAGCACGGGGTGTGGTTCGACGGATCATCGGTGGAGTCGGTCGCCCGCACCGCCGAGTCGGATATGTACCTGGTGCCCGATCCGGCTACGTTCGCCGTCCTGCCGTGGGCTGAGGCGCCGACCGGGCGGATGATCTGCTGGCTCACGACCCCGGAGGGCGAGGCCTACCCGGGCGATTCGAGGCGAGCCCTGCGGCGGGCGACCGAGCGCGCGGCGGGGCTCGGCTACGAATACCGGGTGGGGCCGGAGATCGAGTTCTACCTGCTCGAGCACGACGAGCTGGGCCGGCCGGTGCAGCCGCGCCATGAGCGGGGCAGCTACTTCGACTTCGCCACCGACCCGACCGTGGCGGTTCGCCAGATCATGGCGGAGCAGCTGCGGGCCATGGGGCTCGAGGTCAACACCCTTCACCACGAGGTGGGGTGCGGGCAGCACGAGATCGACGTGGGCGCCCAGGAGGCGCTCAAGGCCGCGGACGACGTGGTCACCTTCCGCTACACGCTCCGGGCCATCGCCCAGCAGCACGGTCTCACCGCCACCTTCATGCCCAAGCCCTTCCAGGGACAGCCCGGCAGCGGTATGCACGTCCACCAGTCGCTGGCCCGGGCCGGCGACGGCGGCAACGCCTTCGCGGGCGACGACGACTACGGGCTGAGCGACGTCGCCAAGCACTTCATCGCCGGCCAGCTCCACCACGCCGCCGGGATGTGCCTGGTGCTGGCGCCGCTCATCAACTCCTACAAGCGCCTGGTGCGCGGGTTCGAGGCCCCGGTCTTCGTCTCCTGGGCCCGCACCAACCGTGGCGCCCTGGTCCGGGTACCCCATGTCGGGCGTCCCGAGGTCACCCGGGTGGAGCTGCGCTCTCCCGATCCATCCTGCAACCCCTACCTGGCATTCGCCGTGATGCTCCGCTGCGGGCTCGACGGTATCGAGCGGCGCCTCCCTCTACCGCCTCCGGTCGAGGAGTCCCTCTACGGCTTCGACGATGTCGAGCTGGAGCGCCGCAACGTCGGGCTCCTGCCCGACAACCTCAAGGACGCCATCACCGCCCTCGAGGCGGACGAGGTGGTGCTCGACGCTCTGGGAGACACGCTGTCGGAGCGTTTCCTCGAGGTCAAGGCCCTGGAGTGGAAGGAGTACCGCACTCAGGTCACTCCGTGGGAGCAGGAGCAGTACCTGGAGCGGGCCTGATGAACGGTCGGGATGACGGCCCCCCGGTTCGGAGATCCCGGTGATCACGGTGATGGACCTCTGGCGCGGTGCCCTGCCCGCCGGCACCGACCTGCTCGGAGGCCGGGGGGGCCTGGAGCGTCAGGTCGACTGGGCCACCTCGCTGCGCACCCGGCCGCCCGCCTTCGAGGCGATCAAGGGAGGGGAGATAGCCTTCATCGCGGTGCGCTCGATCAAGCTGCTCGACGAGCGCCTCGATCTCACCCGGGTCCTGGAGAGCTTCGCCGGCAAGGGCGGGGTGGCCGCGGCTGTCGTCGGCGACGTGGCCGCCGCCTCCATCGAGCTGGCCGACCGCCTGATGCTTCCCCTGCTGCTGCTGCCCGAACAGGCCCACCTCGCCGACGTACAGCAGGCCACGACGCGGTTCATCCTGGACCAGCGGACCGCGCTCCACGACCGTGCCCAGGAGCTGCAGACCGAGCTGATGGAGCTGGCGCTCAACGGCGCCGGCCCGGCAGGGATCGTCGACCGCCTCTCCGAGCTGCTGGAGCTCGCCGCCGCATGGCAGGACGAGTCGGGCGAGCTCCGCCACGAAGCTGGAGCCATTCCCGCGGCCGTGCCGGCCGGTCCGTGGGCTGAGGAGATGCCGGCGGTGCGCCGCTTCGCGGACTCCTCGGTGGTCCTCGCGGCCAACCCTCCCGTGCGCGAGTTCTCGGTGGGCGCTCCGGGGTTTGCCCGGGTGGTGGCTCCCATCCCGCTCCGCGATGGCATCGGTGGCTTCATCTCCGTCCTGGGAGCGGAGGGGGGCCTGGACCAGCTCGCTCGGCTCGGCTGCGCTCGGGCGGCCTCGGCCTGCGCCATCGAGCTGGACCGGGAGCGGGCGGTTCTCGCCGCCCGAGACGACCTGGAGGGGGAGTTCGCCACCGCGCTCCTCACCGGCGCCTACGGCTCCGAGGCGTCGATGCTCGAGCGGGCGCGCCGGGTCGGCGCCTCGCTAGGTGACGACTCCGTCGTCATGGTGGTGCGGCCCTCCGGGCGCCCCGCCGGTCCCGCCCCCCAGGGTTGGCCGGACAGCGGCGTCCGCTCGGTCCAGCGCTGGGCGCAGCGGCGCGAGCTGGCGGTGCTCGCCGCCGCTCACCAGGGCGCGGTGGTCGTGATCGCCGGCGCCGGCCTCGGTGACCTCCGGCGAGCGGCCGCGGAGCTCGCCGCCGATTGCCGCTCGGCGGTGGGGGGAGTCCCGGTCGCGGTCGGCATCGGCCGGCCCAAGCACGGGCTCGGCGGCATCCGAACCTCCCACCGGGAGGCCGAACAGGCACTGGGCATGGGGCTCAAGCTCGACGGCACGGCGAGCGTGGTGTCCTTCGCCGACCTCGGTCTCCACCGCCTCCTCTACTCGATGGCCCAGCACCCCGAGGTGCATGAGTTCTATCGGGACAGCATCGGCGCCCTCATGGACTACGACGAGAAGGGGGGAGGGGACCTGCTGCGCACCCTCGACGCCTTCTTCCGGTGCCACGGCTCTCCCACCGAGACCGCTCAGCGGCTCAAGCTGCATCGCAACACCGTCCTCTACCGGCTCCGGCGCATCGAGGAGGTGGGGCATCTCCGCCTCAGCGATCCCGATACCCGGCTCAATCTCCAGCTCTGCCTGCGCATTCGCGACGTCCTCCAGGCTTCGGCATGACCGGCGCGGGCAAGCCCGCCACCCTGCGGGTGTTGGGCGTCGCGCCCATCCCCGGACCTCCTCCGGTGGGACGCGAAGACCCTGGCCGGCCCGGACCGCCGGTCCTTAGGGTTGGCGGGATGCGGATCGCTCCTGGCACGGAAACGGCGCGACCGGCGGGGACCTTCGCCTCCATGCCTTCCGTGCGCGCTGCGGCGCGGACGGACACCGGGCCCTGCCGTCAGAACAACGAGGATGCGGTGCTCGTCCGCAGTGATCCGGAATGCGGCTTCCACGTCTTCGCGGTCGCCGACGGTCTCGGCGGTCATCGGGCCGGGGAGGTCGCCAGCCACATGGTCGTCGAAACTCTGGCCGAGGGCCAACCCACCCCCGATCGACCCGAGCGCTGGCTTCGCCAGGCGTTCAACGCCGCCAACCTGGCGATCTGGAATCACTCGCAGGGCCATCCCGAGGCGTTCAACCTCCAATCCACCGCCACCGCCCTGGTGCTCACCGCCCACGAGGCGCTGATCGGCCATGTCGGGGACTGCCGGGTCTACCTCATCCGCGACGGCGTCATCGTCCAGTGCACGTCTGACCACACCCAGGCCGTGGAGATGCTCCGGTTGCGCATCATCACCGCGGAGCAGGCCGTTCATCATCCGGCTCGCAACCAGCTGACCCGCAGCCTGGGCGCCGAGCTCTTCGTGAACGTCGACATCAGCCGCCGCCCGATACAGCAGGGCGACGTGTTCGTGCTCTGCAGTGATGGCCTGTGGAGCGAGCTGACCCGCGAGGAGATCGTCAACGAGGTGGCCGCTGACCTCGACCCCGTCGCGGTCGCCGCCTCCCTGATCCAGGTTGCGATCGCTCGGGGGGCTCCCGATAATGTCAGTGTGGTTGTCGTCCGGGTCGCGGGACCCGTCGAGGCGCCGGCCCCGGACCGTGGGCGGCGCTGGCTGCCGTGGAGATGACGGTGGCATCCGAGGGCCAGCTGAGCGCAGGCTCCGTCGTCGACCACTACCGCATCGTGCGGAGGTTGGGCGAGGGCGGTTTCAGCGAGGCCTACGAGGCGATCGACGAGCGTTCCCAGGTGCGGGTGGTGCTCAAGGTGCCGTCGCTCGCCATCATCGGGGACCCGCAGACATTCGAGCGCTTTCGCCGGGAGACGGCGATCGCACGCCGCCTCAACCATCCCAACGTGCAGCGCTCCCTCGACGCGGGCGACGACCGCAGCCGTCCGTACCTGGTGCTGGAGTACGTCGAGGGCGAGACCCTCCGCCAGAACCTCCGCGGCCGGCTGCCGCTCAGCGTCGATGAGGCGGTCGGGTATGGCAGGCAGCTCGCCGGCGCGCTGGCTCACGCCCACGCCCACGGCATCGCCCACCGCGACCTCAAGCCGGAGAACGTCCTCGTCACCGCCGAGGGGCAGCTCAAGCTCTTCGACTTCGGCATCGCCCTGATGGCGGGCGCGCGGCGCGTCACCTGGCGATACCTCAACGACCGCCTGGGCACTCCCGACTACATGGCGCCCGAGCAGATCGAGGGCAAGCGAGGGGATCAGCGGACCGACGTCTACGCTCTTGGCATCATGCTCTACGAGTTCCTGGCCGGCCAGGTGCCCTTCGTGGGGGACAACGCGCTGGCCGTCATGAGCCAGACCGTCCACGATCCGCCGGCGCCACTCCACGAACGCAACCGAGCTGTCTCACCACCGCTCGGCGCGGTGATCCACAAGGCGATCCGCAAGGATCCGGATGAGCGCTACCAGTCGGCGGAGGAGATGCTCCACGACCTCGAGCATCTCGACGACATCGACCTGGCCCAGTTCGTGCTCGGTCCTGAGCGCGCCGGTTCGACGATGACCGATCGGCGGATACTTCTCCTCGGCGGTCTGATCGGTGTCGGCTTCACGCTGTTCATCGTTCTCGCCGTGGTCATCACCATTCTCCTGGAGCACCGATGATCGAGCCTGACGACGTAGCCGCCGCTGTGCACCGCCTGGAGCAGGTGGGAGCTCGGCGCCTGCAGCTCCAGTTCATCGACCTCTTCGGCACGGTCAACTGCGTCAACGTCCCCGCCTCCCGGCTCGCCGAGGTCTGCGAGCGGGGAGCGTGGTTCGACGGTTCGGCCATCGAGGGTTTCGCCCGGGTGCTCGAGAGCGACATGTACCTGGTGCCCGATCCCGCGACCCTCACGGCGGTGCCCTGGGAGGCGGCGGACGGCGGCCCGGTGATGCGCGTCTTCTGCCACCTCCGGACCCCAGAGGGTGAGATCTTCTCCGGTGACACGCGCGCCGTGCTGGCGAGGCAGCTCCAGCGCGCCGCCGACCTTGGCTTTGCCTACCACGTCGGCTGTGAGGTTGAATTCTTCCTCTTTGATCTGGCCGAGGGTGGCCGGCCTCGATCCAGCGACACCGCGAGCTACTTCGATGACACGCTCGACGCGGGCACCCGCGCGCGGGATCAGCTGGTGGCGACCCTGCTGGAGCTGGGCATCGGCGTCGACAGCAGCCACCATGAGGTGGCCGGCGGTCAGCACGAGATCGACCTGGCCTCCCAGGGTGCTCTCGCCGCCGCCGACGCCGTCGTCCTGCTGCGGGTCGCGGCGCGGGCCATGGCCGGGACTCACGGGCTGCGGGCGAGCTTCATGCCCAAGCCTCTCACCGGCGTGAGCGGGAGCGGTCTGCACACGCACCAGGCGCTGCTCCGCGCGAGCGACGGCGCCAACCTCTTCTTCGATGCGGACGACCGCTACCACCTCTCGCCGATCGCCCGGCACTTCATCGCCGGCCAGCTCGAGCACGCGCCCGCGCTGGCCGCGGTCACCGCCCCCGTCGTCAACAGCTACAAGCGGCTGATCGCCGGCTACGAGGCGCCCGCCCAGGTGACCTGGGCCCACAACAACCGGAGCGCCCTGATCCGCGTCCCCCGGGTGAGCCCGGCCGAGGGCACCGATGCTCGGGTGGAGCTGCGCTGCCCCGATGCCGCCTGCAACCCCCATCTCGCCTTCAGTGCCATGCTCGCCGCCGGCCTGGACGGCATCGAGCGGGAGCTGCCGCTCTCTCCTCCGCTCGAGGAGCAGGCGTACGAGTTCGACCCCGAGGCGGTGGAGAGCCGCTACGTCCGCTCCCTTCCCAGCTCACTCGGCGAGGCGGTCACAGCGCTCGTGAGCGACGACGTCATCGTCGACGCGCTGGGGGCCGAGCTGGTCGAGCGGCTCGCCGAGGCCAAGCGGCTGGAGTGGCAGCAGTTCTCGGCTCACGTCACCGACTGGGAGCTCGACCGCTACCTCTGACCTGGATCGGTGAGCAGCCGCTCGTGTCTCATCCCACCAGCCGGCTCATCCTAGCGTTGCCAAGGGCCTTCCGCTCGATCTTGTGCTGTGCGCCCAAATATCCGGCGTGATTTTGAGGCAAAGATGGCGTTCTGTCAGGTGATCGCCTCCAGCTAGGCTCATGCCACGTGGTCAGTTGTGACTTCAGCACAAATGGAGGGCTACCGTGGCGATCGAGACCAGACCAGTGGAGGCCGTGCCCAGCGCGGCCGGCGGCACGGGGGGGATGAGGCAGACGCTCAGCCTGACCGGCGTCACCGTCAACGCCATGGCCCTGATCGCGCCCGGGGCCTTTCTCTGGACCACCTTCCAGAGTCAGGCGGGCCAGTCGGTCGGCGGCGCGGCGACGGCGAGCGACATGTGGATCGGCCTGGCCTTCGCGCTGATCCTGGCCTTCCTGACCGCGTTCTCCTACTCCGAGCTGGCCAACCGCTACCCGCGGGCCGGGACCGGGTCCTCCTACTACTTCGCCGAGGCCGCGCTCCTCGACAAGGAGAAGGCCCACCACCGGAGCCTTGCCCGGGTGGCCAAGTTCTCGGTGGGCTGGCTGGCCCACCTCTACTACTGGATCTACCCCGGGATCATGGCCGCCTTCGGCGGCATCCTCTTCGGCTACCTCTACGGCATCGCCTCCGGGCACTCGCCCTCCACGGGGCTGCTGATCGGGGTGGTCCTGATCTTCACCCTGCTCAACACCTACGTCGCCTTCCGGGGCATCAGCGGCTCGACCATGACCGCGATCGTGATCAACGTCATCCAGCTGGTCGCCCTCATCGCGTTTGCCCTCTTCGCCATCGTGTTCCGGGTCACCCACGCGGGGCTGCACTACGACAACACCATCGGCTCCGTCCTCACCGGCAATCACAGCTTCACGGGCATTCTCGGCCAGGGGACGATCGCCATCCTGCTCCTGGTCGGCTTCGAGTCCATTACCTCGCTCGGGGCCGAGGCCAAGAACCCCAAGAAGGACATCCGCCGCGGCATCCTGCTCTCGCTCGCCATCCAGGGGCTGGTGATGTACATGTTCGAGTACTTCGCCGCCAACATGGTGGTGGGCAGCTCGGTGAGCGGCGGCAGCCTCAGCGGCTACTCCGCTGCGGCCGCCGACTCGGCCCCGATCGGCACCATGATCAAGAACATGGGCGACATCGTCTTCGGGGGCAGTGTGGGCACAGTGCTCGCCCTGATCGTGGCCGCCACCGTCCTCATCGCCCTCTTCGGGACCATGCTCGCCTGCCTCAACACCGGCGTCCGGATCACCTACGCGATGGGTCGGGACAAGGAGATGCCCTCCATCCTCGGCATGCTCCACGGCCGGTTCGCCACCCCCCACATGGGGGTCTGGATCCTCGGCGGGGTCAGCGCCATCCTGGGTATCTACGGTGTCGTCAACACCGATCACCTCGCGGTCATCATCTACGGCTCCAACATCGGCACCTTCCTCGTCTACGGTGCCACCAACGTGATCGCCCTGGTCGCCTTCTGGAGCGCCCATGAGCGAGGTTTCATCAAGCACATGCTGGTGCCGGTCCTGGGGGCGATCGCCAACCTGGCCATGCTGCTGGGTGTCCTCTACCTGGCCTTCACGGCCGGCAACCTCAAGGTCAACGGCGTGCCCGTGGTGGGCTCGCAGACCCAGAGCGACGCGCTCACCGCCGTCCTCATCGTGGTCGTCTGGTTCGTCGCCGGAGCGGCCTGGTTCGCCTGGAACAGCCGCCGCCTCGGGCGGCCGGCCCGGGTGCATCACCCCCACCCGTCGGCCGTGGCCTCGTAGCTGGAAGGGGCGCGCGCAGCGCTCCGTCGCCTCTCCTCCACACGGCCGCGCTCCTGGCCCTCCCCGTTCAGCGGCGGAGGGCCGGGGGGCGGTCTTTGTGCTTCGCGCCCAAAAAACCTGGCCATCTTTTGGTGCGCGGCGCCCACCGTCCGCCGCGGGGCAACTCGGCTAGGTTGGGCGCCGCAGGATCAGGTCTGGCACGGAGATCTTTCTTTGCGACTAATTGCGCGTGTCCGCGTGGGCTGTAGCCTGGCCATCGTCGGCGCCACCTTCCCACTCGTCACCCATGCCGCCACTCAGACGGCGAACCAGAGCGCCGGGGTTGCCGTCGACACCGTCTGGGTGATCCTCGCCGGGATGCTGGTCCTCTTCATGCAGGCCGGCTTCGCCATGCTCGAGGTCGGCTTCTCCCGGATGAAGAACGTCGGCACCGTGGTGGCCAAGATCATCGTCAACCTCTCGATCAGCTCGATCATGTGGTGGGGCGTGGGCTTTGCCCTCGCCTTCGGCGCCGGGAGCGGTTTCCTCGGCCACCTCATCGGCGGCGGCGCCGGCTTCTTCCCCTCCTTCACCCCGGGCTCGACGCTGGATCTGCCCGCGCTGCACGGGTCGGACGTCCCCGCGGCGGCCAAGTTCTTCTTCGAGTTCGTCTTCTGCGCCATCTCTCTCGCGATCGTCTGGGGGACGATGCTGGAGCGGACCAAGTTCATCGTCTACATCCTCTTCGCCGTCCCCTTCGCCGGCTTCATCTACCCCCTGATCGCCCACTGGGTGTGGGGCGGCGGCTGGCTGGGCGCCGGCCTCGGGGTCCAGGACTTCGCCGGATCGGGCGTCGTCCACCTCACCGGTGCCAGTGCCGCATTCGCGGGGCTGCTCCTTCTCGGTCCGCGCATTGGGAAGTTCGGCCGCGACGGCAAGCCCAACGCGATCCCGGGGCACAACATGCCGCTCGCCCAGCTGGGCGTGCTCATCCTCTGGTTCGGGTGGATGGGCTTCAACCCCGGCTCCACCCTCGAGGCCCTCAACCTGCACTTCGCCGACGTCCTCATCGTCACCAACCTGGCCGCCGCCGCCGGCGCGCTCTCCGCCATGACCGTCATCTACCTCCGGCAGAAGAGCCTCGATGTCGGCATGATCGGCAACGGCGCGATCGCGGGGCTGGCCGCCATCACGGCTCCGTCCGGATTCGTTCAGCCATGGGCCGCCCTCATCATCGGCGCCATCGGCGGGGTGATCGTCGTCTTCGGCGTCTACTTCATCGACAAGTTCATCGACGACCCCCTGGGAGCCCTCTCCGCCCACGGGCTGGCCTGCGTCTGGGGCCTTCTCTCCTGCGGCCTCTTCGCCGACCCCTTGCTCGCCAAGGTCGACGGTGTCGGCCGGGGCGGGCTCTTCTACACCGGGAACTGGGCCCAGCTGGGCGCCCAGGCGGTGGCAGTGGTCTCCATCTTCGCGACCGTCTTCTGCCTCTCCTTCGGCCTCTTCTGGATCATCAAGAGGACGGTGGGGCTCCGGGTGAGCGAGCGTGACGAGATCGAGGGCCTCGACATCAGCGAGCACGGCATGTGGGGTTACCCGGAGAGCTTCATGCCGGTGCCCGGAGGGGCCTATATTCACCCTGACGCTATCGCCGGGGCGACGAGCCAGCTTCTCGCCTCGGTCTCAGGAGACACGACGACATGAGGAAGGTGGAGGCCATCATCCGGCCGGACCGGCTCCAGGCGGTCCAGGACGCCCTCGATGCCCTGGGGACGTCCGGGCTGACCATCACGGAGGTGCTGGGCTGCGGCCGCCAGCGGGGCTACACCGAGATGTACCGGGGCACCCGCATCCACATCTCCCTGCAGCGGAAGGTGAAGGTCGAGGCGGTCGTGGTCGACTCCCGAGTCGAGGCCGTCGTCGAGGCGATCACCGCCGCCGCCCGCACCGGCGAGATCGGCGACGGGAAGATCTTCATCTTCCCGGTCGAGGAGGCCGTGCGCATCCGGACCGGGGAGCGGGGTGACCCGACCATCCGCCACCTCGAGGCCGAGCACTGGGGCCACTGACCGGGCGGCGTCCCGGACGCCGTCTCTTCGGTTCCGGGCGCGGCTGAGCCGCGCCGGAGGCTCAGCACGCCCCTCCTCGCCCTCCTCGCCGGCCATCCCATGGGCTCCTGTCCCTGTGCCGGGCAGGGCGCCTTCCCCGGGTCGCGATCGAATTACGTGGCGGCGTTTGCTAGACTCCACCTCGTATGACCTACATCGTCACCGAGACCTGCGTCGACCTCAAGGACAAGTCCTGCATCGAGGTCTGCCCCGTGGACTGCATCCACGAGACCGACGACGACCGCATGGTGTTCATCGACCCGGATGAGTGCATCGATTGCGGCGCATGCGTTGATCCGTGCCCCGTCGACGCGATCTTCGCCGAGGAGGACGTCCCGACGGCCCAGATCGCCTACGTCGACATCAACAAGCTGTACTTCAAGGACAAGGCGGCAGCCCGGGCCAAGCTCGACGGGATCAAGCCCCGAGGCTAGCCCCTGCTAGATGTAGCGCCCACGGACCTTGTTGACAAAAGGAGAGCCATCCCGGACGGTCTGGGACTGTCTAACGGTTCCGGACCTCGGGAGGGCTCTTGGTGTCCCATGGTATGCCGCGTCTCAACGTTTACGGCAGGGTTCTGATCGTCCGCAGGGTGGTCGAGGAGGGCTGGGCGCCGGCCGCCGCAGCTGAATCGCTGGGGATCTCCAGGGCCACCGCGTACAAGTGGCTGCGCCGGTTCCGCGACGAGGGGCCGGCCGGCTTGGCCGATCGGCCCAGCCGGCCACACCGAAGCCCGCGACGGCTCGCTGGAGCCGTCGAGCAGGAGATCCTGGAGCTTCGCCGGGAACGGAAACTGGGGCCCCACCGCCTGGCCGGGATCACCGGTCGGCCGCGGTCCACCTGCTACGCGGTCCTCCGCCGCCACCAGCTGCATCGCCTGGCCTGGATGGATCGGCCCACCGGCCGGGTGATCCGCCGCTACGAACGGGATGCCCCGGGTGAGCTGATCCACATCGACGTCAAGAAGCTGGGCCGGATCCCTCCCGGCGGCGGGCATCGCGTGCTGGGGCGATCAGCCGCGACCTGGCGGCTCAGCGCTCGATCCAACGGTGGCTATGACTTCGTCCACGCGGCGATCGACGACCACTCGCGGCTGGCCTACGTCGAGGTCCACGCCGATGAGCGGGGCACCACCTGCGCGGCCTTCCTTCGCCGCTCTCAGGCCTTCTACGCGGCTCTAGGGATCCGGGTCCGGCGGGTCATGACCGACAACGCCAAGAACTACGTGCTCAGCCAGGCCTTCCAGGACGCCCTGGCTGAGATGGGCGCCCGGCATGTCCGGATTGCCCCCTACCACCCTCAAACCAACGGCAAAGTGGAGCGCTTCAACCGGATCCTCCTCGAGGAGTGGGCCTACTGCCGCCCCTACTCAGATAACCAGGCGCGCCTGGACTTGCTCCCGGGGTGGCTCCACATGTACAACCACCATCGGTCTCACACCGCTCTGGGCGGCCTCCCACCCATCGCCCGCGTCAACAACGTCCCTGAGAAATACAGCTAGTGGGGCCCCTGCCAGCGTCCTGCCAGCCGTCACGCTGACGCGCCCGAAGTAGAGCAGCCCTCGGCCCCCTTCGCGGCGGGCCTGGTTCTCACGGCGTCTGTGCGTCCATGGCAAATCGCCGGCCGTCAGTTTGTGCGCCCAGCACAAGCCCCCCACCGGGCCTCTCGTCCTCCGAGTCCATGGCAGATCCGCCCTGTAACTCGCTAGGCTCATTCAGTTGTGATAGCAGAGGCTCGGCCCAAGGGGCCGTGCCGGCGGCCAGCAGTTGCAAGGGGAAGTGGATGGCAGACGAGACCAAACAAGCACCCGGGGCCACCCCGAAGGACGTGATCAAGCGGGCCAAGGAGGCGGGCGTCAAGTTCGTGGACGTGCGCTTCACCGATCTGCCCGGCACGTGGCAGCACTTCAGCATCCCGGTGAGCGAGCTGACCGACGACCTCTTCGAGAACGGCATCGGCTTCGACGGCTCCTCGATCCGCGGGTTCCAGAAGATCTTCGAGAGCGACATGCTCCTCTTCCCGGACCCGGGCCGCTGCTTCATCGACCCGTGCCTGGAAGTCCCCACCCTGGCCATCGTCTGCGACGTCAAGGACCCGCTGACCAGGGCGCCGTACTCGCGCGACCCGCGCCACATCGCCCACAAGGCCGAGGCCTACCTGGCCAAGTCGGGTGTGGCGGACCTCTCCTACTGGGGCCCGGAGCTCGAGTTCTACATCTTCAACTCGGTGCGCTTCGACCAGAACTCCCACGAGGGCTACTACCACATCGATTCCGATGAGGGCATCTGGAACAGCGGTCGTGACGGCGCAAACCTCGGCTACCGGCCGAAGTACAAGGAGGGGTACTTCCCCGTCCCGCCGGCCGACCAGCTGCAGGACCTGCGCAGCCGCATCGTCCTGGCGATGCTCGAGTCCGGCCTGGACATCGAGGTGCACCACCACGAGGTCGGCACCGCCGGGCAGACCGAGATCGACATGCGCTTCGGCCCCCTCACCGCGATGGCCGACAACGTTCTGCAGTTCAAGTACATCGTCAAGAACGTCTGCGCCAAGAACGGCTACACGGCGACCTTCATGCCCAAGCCGCTGTTCGGTGACAACGGCAGCGGGATGCACGTTCACCAGTCGCTCTGGAAGGGCGGCGTCCCGCTCTTCTATGACAAGAACGGCTACGCGCTGTTCAGCGACCTCGGTCGCTGGTACATCGGCGGCCTGCTCAAGCACGCTCCGGCGCTGCTCGCGCTCGCTGCGCCGACCACCAACTCCTATCGCCGCCTGGTCCCCGGCTACGAGGCACCGATCAAGCTCGCGTACAGCGCGCGCAACCGCAGTGCCTGCATCCGGATCCCGACCTACAGCGATTCGCCCAAGGCGCGGCGCCTGGAGTTCCGCTCCCCCGACCCGACCTGCAACCCATACCTCGCGTTCAGCGCCATGCTGATGGCGGGTCTGGACGGTATCGCCAACAAGGTCGAGCCGCCCAAGCCGATCGAGGCCGACCTCTACGAGCTGGAGGGTGAGGAAGCCGCCCAGGTCAAGGATCTCCCCGGGTCGCTGCCCGAGGTCCTCGACGCCCTGGAGGCGGACCACGACTTCCTGCTCAAGGGGGACGTCTTCACCCCCGACCTGCTCGAGACCTACGTCGCCTACAAGCGCGAGCGCGAGGTGGACCCGGTGGCCCTCCGCCCGCACCCTTACGAGTTCTTCCTCTACTACGACGCATAAACGGAGCGAGGCTGGGCACGCCTCCTGAGGCGTGCCCAGGCCGCCGCCCACCCGGGCGCCGCGCACAGCGCGAGCGCTCGGGTGAGGCGGAGGCCGTCAGGGGCGCGAGAGCGCCCCGGCGGAGCGAAGAGCCCTCGTCGTATCGCGCAGCGATACGACGCCTGTACCCGGTACCAGCGCGGAGGCCGTCAGGGGCGCGAGAGCGCCCCGGCGGAGCGAAGAGCCCTCGTCGTATCGCCCCCGCCCTCAGGCGATCCGGCAGGGGATGTCGGCGTCCTCGTCCAGGTGGTAGCTGGCGCAGATCCGGTGGAACCCGTCAGCGATGGTAAGCGGCACGTCGGCGTCCATCCGGCCGCGCACCAGCAGGACGGGGGAGAGAAGGGTCCCGGCCGAGACCTTGCCGAGGTCCTTCTTGACGTGGACGTTGTCAGGCGGCAGGAGCTCCAGACGGCTGGCCCTCAGCAGATCCTTGGCCTTGGCGTGGATGATCGGGGCCTTTCGCAGTGCCGCCACCGCGTTGGTGACCTCCCCCTTGTCCATGATCAGGCTCAGGTAGTCGGTCGCGGCGGGGTAGTCGTGATCGTCCGGATCGGTCTTCCAGTGCTCCTTGGCGGCCATGCTCTGTCTCTCCTCTCGAGGTGACTGGGGGGGGGCACGCCATCGGCACGGCCGGCGAGGAGGACGGGTGGTGGCCGCCAGGCACCGGACGGTGGTTGCTCACCAGCCACTGTACCGCCGGGCTCGGACAATCGTCTGGGGTGGTGCGGCAAATCCGCTGCCGCGCAGCCCGCCATCGCCGCCCGCCTGGGCGGGACGGCCAACTAGTCACCGCCGCATCTGCCACCCGGGGCGCCCGGTCGGCGGTGCAGCCTCAGGCGACGCTCATCCCTTGGAACGCCGGTTGATGGAGGAGGGCTCGGGTCGCGGAGATCCGGCAGCCCAGCATCTCGAGGATCTCATCGAGCCGCTCGACCAGCTCCGCGGACAGCTCGATGGGGTGGTTGTCGATGTCCCGCAGCAGCGCAGAAAGTCTCACAGCCTTCTGATCGATCTTCGCAACGATCTCCTGCGGGGCCTCGACCGCTGCGGCTGACTGGCTCGGCTCCATAGTCGACCTCCGTGCGGATGGCGATCGGTGAACCGGCCGCTGGCCGGCTTGAGGCCAAGCCTAGGGGTCTGCGCGGGCCATGTCCAGGGCTGTTGGTCGCCCGCGGTTGAGGGTCGACCAGGGTGAGCCACCGGCCCGCCGTCGACCGCTCCCGGCGGCGGCCGGCGCCGGGTGCCGTCCACCTTCCGATCGCCGCAAATGGCGGTGCTACACTCGCCCCGGACCTGCCAGGACCGGCGCGGGTGGCGGAACCGGTAGACGCGCGGGACTTAGGATCCCGTGGGGTGACCCGTCCGAGTTCGAGTCTCGGCCCGCGCACGTGGGCGGCTGGCGCCGCCGCCCACGCCGTGCCGTCGTTCAGAATGGCGGACCTGTGACACCTGAGGAGACCATGTGACCACCGCCGCAACCTCCGAGCTCTCCGTCTTTGTCGAGCGCAAGCCGGGCTGGATCGTCGAAATCACCGTCGAGGCCCCGCCCGAGGAACTGGACCGGGCGCTCGCGGTGGCGGGCCGGAAGCTGGGAGCCCGGCTCCGCATCCCGGGGTTCCGCCCGGGCAAGGCGCCCGCCGGGCTGGTCGAGCGTGCCGTCGGCTGGGAGGCTCTGCGCAATGCCGCGGCCGAGGAGCTCGTCCCGCAGCTCTACGCTCGTGCCGTCGACCAGGAGGACCTCGACCCCGTCGGCGACCCCTCGGTCACCCTCGGGACGGTCGAGCGCGGCCAGCCCGTGAAGTTCACCGCCGAGTTCACCGTCCGCCCGGTGGTCGACCTCGCCGACTACCGCACCCTGCGCATCGATCGGCCCCACACCGAGATCGGCGACGCGGACGTGGACTCCGCTCTGGAGGAGGTCCGGCGGCGCTTCTCCGACCTGGCCGAGGTGAGCCGGCCGGCCCAGGCCGGTGATGTGCTGAGCTGCACCCTGGTGATGCGGCGCGGCGAGGAGGTGCTCTCCGGAGGAGAGGAGCGCGACCTGGAGCTGGATCGTGAGCGCCTCGTCCCCGGGCTGGTCGACGCCCTCCTCGGGCTCATGCCCGGCGAGGAGAGGAAGTTTCCTCTCGCCCTCCCCGCCGACTACCAGCAGGAGGAGCTGCGGGGGGTGACGGTGGAGGCGGACACCCACATCCTCGCCATCCGCGAGCGGGCGCTTCCGGCGCTCGATGACGCCCTGGCTCAGCGTGACGGCAGCGGGGAGACGCTCGAGGAGATGCGCGACCGCTACCGGGAACGGCTGGTCGAGGCCGCCGTCCACAGCGACGAGGAGCATTTCCAGTCCGATGTCCTCAAGGCCCTCCGGGACCGGGTCAAGGTGGATCTGCCGGCGGCCATGGTCGAGCGTGAGCTTGACCGCGAGCTCGCCAGCATGGAGGTTCGGCTCGCCGAGCTGGGCCTTCGCTTCGATCGCTACCTGGAGTACACCGGGGGCAGTCTCGAGAAGCTCCGCGCGGAGCGGCGCCCGGCCGCGGCGGACAGCGTCCGACTGGAGCTGGCCCTGGGGGCCCTGGCCACCGCGGAGCAGCTCGAGGTCGACGAGCTGCAGGTCGAGCATGAGGTCGATCGGATCGGTGCGGGACGCCGGCTCTCCGGTCAGGACCGACGCCGCCTCCACGCTGCGGCGCACGTCGACCTTCTCCGCCGGGCGGCGGCCGAGCGCGCCTACGAGATCGCGGCCGGCGGCGCCTGAATCAGCCGAACCGCAGGGCTGCCGAAGGACGGTAGAAGCGGACCCGGCAGTGCTCGCAGCGGAAAACCAGGCGGAGACCGAGGCGGCCGATCACGCCCGAGTTGCGGTCATCGCAGAGCGGGCACCGGGCGCGCTCCTCCGCGAGGTCCACCGGGACCGTGCGAAGGGATAGCTCGACGGGCTTGTACTTTCGGGCCATGGCCGGCTCCCTCCACCATGTCTCTCAGCCAGGAGTGTCAATATACTTGACACTGGCAGTATCAGCAATACCCGTGGGCCGGGGACGGTTCGGGCGGTTGCCCGAGGCGGTCCGACCGGGGGGCGCCCGATCTCCCGAACGGTCCGTGCGAGCCTCGGGCCCCCCCGGAGGGCACGGCGATGGCCCGTGGGTATACTGGCCTGGCAATGACCCTTATCCCCTACGTCATCGAGACCACCAACCGTGGTGAGCGCGGGATGGACATCTACTCCCGCCTGCTCAAGGACCGGATCATCTTCATCGGCACCCCCATCGACGACCAGGTGGCCAACGTGGTCATGGCTCAGCTGCTCTTCCTGGCCGGTGAGGACCCTGAGAAGGACATCTGGCTTTACATCAACTCGCCGGGTGGGTCGGTCTACGCGGGCCTCGCCATCTACGACACCATGCAGTACGTGGAGCCGCGGGTCGGCACCATCTGCATGGGCCTGGCCGCCTCCATGGCGGCCGTCCTGCTGGCCGGAGGCGCGCCCGGACTCCGGTACTCGCTGCCCAACACCCGGATCCTCATCCACCAGGCGAGCGGCGGATTCAGCGGTCAGGCCGCCGACATCCAGATTCACGCCCAGGAGATCCTCCGGGTCAGCCGCCGGATCGACGAGATCCTCTCGCACCACACCGGCAAGCCCATCGAGGTGGTGCACCGGGACTCGGATCGCGACTTCTTCATGAGCTCCGACGAGGCCAAGGAGTACGGCATCGTCGACGAGATCATCCAGGGCCGGCCCAAGAGCACCGGTGACGGCTCCTCCCCGCGGGGAGTGGGCGGCGCCGGTCCGAGGGTCCCTCGCAGTGAGCCCGCGGATGGGCCGGAGGCTGGGGGCGGCGCTGCCGCCCGCTAGGGCCACGCGATGCGGGTGAGGACATGACCGACCGGGAAGATCGGCGCCGGCACACCCGCTGCTCCTTCTGCGGGAAGGGGCAGGAGCAGGTTCGCAAGCTGGTTGCGGGCCCGGGCGTCTACATCTGCGATCAGTGCATCGATCTCTGCCAGGAGGTCCTGGAGGAGGACAACCGCTCGACCTCGCAGAAGCGGGTCAAGTCGGGGATGATGCCGACGCCGCAGGTGATCATGGCTTCGCTGGATCAGCACGTGATCGGCCAGGAGCACGCCAAGAAGGTCCTCGCCGTCGCCGTCTACAACCACTTCCGGCGCATCGCAAACAGCAAGGCCAACAGCGACATCGAGCTCCAGAAGTCCAACGTCCTCCTGGTGGGCCCGACCGGCTGCGGCAAGACCCTGCTGGCGCAGACGCTCGCCAAGATCATCGACGTCCCGTTCAGCATTGCCGATGCGACCAGCCTCACCGAGGCGGGCTACGTCGGCGAGGATGTCGAGAACATCCTTCTCCGGCTCATCCAGGCGGCCGATTTCGACATCGCCCGCGCGGAGCGGGGGATCATCTACATCGACGAGATCGACAAGATAGCGCGCAAGGCCGACAACCCCTCGATCACGCGCGACGTGAGCGGCGAGGGGGTTCAGCAGGCGCTGCTCAAGATCCTCGAGGGGACGGTGGCCAACGTGCCTCCCCAGGGCGGGCGCAAGCACCCGCACCAGGACTTCATCCAGATCAACACGACCAACATCCTCTTCGTCTGCGGAGGCGCTTTCGACGGTCTGGAGAAGATCATCGAGCACCGCACCGGCCGCCGGGCCATCGGCTTCACCAGCGAGCCCCTGAAGAAGGGCCGCACCAAGGAGTCGACCAAGCTGCTCCGCGAGCTCCAACCCGAGGATCTCCTCAAGTACGGGCTCATCCCCGAGTTCGTTGGCCGGCTGCCGATCGTGGTCACCCTCGATTACCTCGATGAGGAGGACGTCGTCCGCATCCTCACCGAGCCCAAGAACGCCTTCGTGAAGCAGTACCAGAAGTTCTTCGCCCTGGACGACGTGGAGCTCGCCTTCCACGAAGGAGCTCTGCGGGCGATCGCCAAGCGAGCCCTCGCCCGCGGGACTGGGGCACGCGGCCTCAAGTCGATCATCGAGGACGTGCTCCTGAACAGCATGTTCGAGGTCCCGAGCCGTCCCGACATCAAGCGCTGTGTCATCACCGAGCAGTCGATCCAGGACGGCGTCGAACCTCTGCTGCTGACCGAGGAGCCGCGCCATGTGGACGCGGAGGGGGGGGAAGCGGCCGTCGCCGACAAGACCGCCTAGCGGCGGCGTCCAGGACGCCCAGCTCGGCGTCAGCTCCGCTGCTCACTCGGTCACGCACCTCAGTGCGCTCCCTCCCTGCGCAGCTCGCTTCCTTGATCTGAGCGCCCAGGGCGCCGCCGGGCGCCCGCTCGGTCCGGGCGGGGCCGTGGGGTCCCCGAGCGCGGCCCGTATACTTCGGGCCACCCATGGAATCGAAGTTCGAGCCGGCGGAGGTCGAGCCTCGCTGGCGCCTCCGCTGGGAGGAGCTGGGGGTGGGCCGGGCGGACGCCGCGTCGGACCGTCCCAGCTTCACCATCGCCCTGCCGCCCCCCAACATCACCGCCCCGCTGCACATGGGCCACGCCATGGGCTTCTCGGTCCAGGACATCCTGGCCCGCCACTGGCGGATGCGCGGGGCCGAGGTCGAGTGGTGCCCCGGCACCGATCACGCCGCCATCGCCACCAACGCGGTGATTGAGCGCCAGCTGGTCGCGGAGGGCACCAGCCGCGAGGCGATCGGACGCGCCGCCTTCCAGGCCCGGGTGGACGCCTGGTATGAGGAATGCGGCGGCCGCATCTACGAGCAGATGCGCCGGCTCGGCTTCACCTGCGACTGGTCGCGCTCGCGATTCACCCTGGACGAGGCCTACGTGCGGGCCATCCGCACCGTCTTCAAGGCCCTCTTCGACGAGGGACTGATCTACCGGGGCCCCCGCATCGTCAATTGGTGCCCCCACGATCGCAGTGCCATCAGCGATGAGGAGGTCGAATGGATCGAGCACCACGACACCCTCATCCGCCTGCGCTACCCCGTGGAGGGCGGCGGCGAGGTGGTCGTGGCCACGGTCCGTCCCGAGACGATGCTCGGGGACTCCGCGGTGGCGGTGAATCCCGACGATCCCCGCTACCGGGACCTGGTGGGCGGTCACGTCATCCTTCCCCTCACCGGCCGGCGCGTCCCGATCGTCGCCGACGCGGCGGTCGAGGTGGCCTTCGGCACCGGCGCACTCAAGGTCACCCCCGGCCACGATCCCACCGACTACGAGATCGGCGTCCGCCACGGTCTCGCGATCGTCAACGTGATCGGGCTGGACGGGACCATGGACGTCCCCGATCTCCCCCGTTTCCACGGCCTGACGGTGGAGGACGCTCGTCGCGAGGTCACCGAGGCCCTCCGCGAGCAGGGGGCGGTGGTCGGTGAGGAGCCCTATGTCCACGAGGTCAGCCACTGCGATCGCTGTCACCACGTGATCGAGCCGCTCGTGAGCGAGCAGTGGTGGGTGCGCATGACGACCCTGGCCGGGCCCGCCATCGCTGCGGTCGAGAGGGGCGACGTTGCCTTCCATCCGGAGCGATATCGGGACCAGTACCTGACCTGGATGCGCGGCATCCAGGACTGGTGCATCAGCCGCCAGATCTGGCTCGGCCACGCCATCCCGGTGAGCCGGTGCGGCAACGGCCATCGCTTCGCCTGGGTGGAGCCCCCGCGCACCTGCCCCAGCTGTGGCAGTGACCGGCTGGAGCACGATCCCGATGTCCTCGACACCTGGTTCTCGAGCGCCCTCTGGCCGTTCGCGATCTTCGGCTGGCCCGAGGATACCGGCGACTTGCGGCGTTTCTATCCCACCCAGGTCCTGGTGACGGCGCGCGAGATCATCTACCTCTGGGTGGCCCGGATGATCATGACCGGCCTCAGGTTCACCGGAAAGAAGCCCTTCGACGACGTGATCATCACCTCGACCATCATGGCCCGGGACGGAACGCGGATGTCCAAGTCGCGCGGCAACGCCGTCGACCCCCTGGACATCATCGGGCGCTACGGCTCCGACGCCGTCCGTGCCTGGGCCGGGGCGGTCGGCACGAGCGGTCAGGACGTCCGCTACGACGAGGAGCGGGTCGCCAGTTACCAGCGATTCGCCAACAAACTCTGGAATGTCACCCGGCTCCTGGTCACGGCCATCGGTGACGGTGATCGGATCGTGGTGAGGCCGCCGGCGGTCCCGGCCGCGGCGCTCCTCGCCGAGGATCACTGGATCCTCGAGCGTCTCGCCGATGCGGTGGCCACCGTCGATCAGGCCATGACCCAGTACCGCTTCCACGACGCCATGGACCGCCTGTACAGCGTGATCTGGCAGGATTTCTGCTCCGACTACATGGAGATCGTGAAAGTGCGGCTGCGCAACAGCGGGGACGGGCAGGGGAGGGAGGCGGCGGCTGCGACCGCGGTCACTGTGCTCGATTCCGCGCTGTGCCTCCTCCACCCGTTCATGCCCTTCGTCACCGAGGAGTGCGCGCAGCGGCTGCCCGACCCCGCTCCGAGCCTCCAGCACCGCTCCTGGCCAACCGTCCTGCCCGAGTGGGGCGCCCCGGAACGGGCTGGCGCCCGTGACGGTGTTGACGAGCTGCTTCTGATGGTCGGACAGCTCCGCGCCCGGCGCCAGGAGGCGGGCATCAGCGCGGCCGACAAGACCCTCTACCCCGTCGTCATCCGGGGGGGCAACCCCTCCCTCTCGGCCGGCGACCGCCGTCGCATCCTCGAGGCCCTGGTCCGCGTCCGGGTCGCCGATGGCGATGACGGCGGCGAGGCCCAGCTGGTGATCGCCGGCAGCCTCGAGGCCGAGCTGCACCTCGGGGGAGGAGGGGAGGAGAAGCTGCGCCGCCAGCTCGACGATGTCGAGCGCCAGGTAGCCCGCCTCCGTGCGCAGCTCGCCAACACCGCGTTCCGGGAGCGTGCCCCCGAGAGCGTGGTCCAGAAGGCCACCGACCAGCTCCGCGAGGCGGAGCTGCAGGCGCAGACCCTGCGCCGTCGCTTAGGGATCTCCGAATGAAGCTTCTCGCCGACACCAGCGGCTCGCTCATCTTCCTGGGTGTCCTCCTGCTCATCCTCTACGTGGCACTGCTCCTCGTGGCGCTGGCCTACAACGTGGTGCGCGACGCCAGGCGGCGCTCCGAGTCGATCCCCTTTGCGATCTTCGCCTTCCTGCTCGCCTTCGTACCTCCCTTCCTGGGGGCCCTCATCTACCTGGTGATCCGTCCGCCGAGGACGCTCGCCGAGGAGCGCTCCCTGGCTCTCGAGCAGCAGATCCTCGAGGAGCCCCCTTCCGGCACGCCGGACACCCGCCCGTGCCCGACCTGCGGGCGCGACATCGAAGAGGACTTCGTCATCTGCCCCTACTGCCGCACCCAGTTCGCCCGCAGGTGCACCGTCTGTGAGCGGCGGCTGCGGCTGGGCTGGCCGGTCTGCCCTTACTGCGCCGCCGAGGTCGGTGCCCACGCGCTGTCCCCGGCTCCCCCCAGGGCGCCCGCCCCGCACTAGTGCGTGCCCTGCGGGACGCTGACGGGAGACTGCGCCGTTGCTGAGCGTGGGTAACCGGTGCGCCCTGGTCCTCGCCCTACTCCTCGCCGGGGCGCTCGTCGTCTACTTTCTGCCGGCTCCGTGGCGGCGGACGCGCCGGCTGTTCAGCGCCGGGGTCGTGATCCTCGCCGGGTGGGCAGCCCTCAGCATCGCTGCGCTCACGACGAACGGTCCGATTGTCACCACCTTCGGACAGGCGGTTTCCGGGGTCCAGCTGACGCTCCGTGCCGACCAGACCGGTCTGGCCCTGGTCCTGCTCGCCCTCGTGGCCACCTTCTTTGCCCTCGGTGCGGCCGACCGCCGGCCCGGCGAGGAGGCGGCGCTCCTGGTCACCGCCGCCGGTGCGGTGCTCGCCGCGCTGGCCGGCAATGCGGTGATGCTCTTCGCCGGCGCGGAGATCGCCAGCCTCGGCGGCCTGCTGCTGGCGACAGCGGGCCGAGAGCGGGTCAGCCGGGGGGCCGCCGCCGCCTTCACAATCCAGCACGTCTTCGCACTGGGCCTGCTGGTGGCCGCCGTCCAGCTCATCGTGACCACCGGGACGAGCGATCCCTATGCGGTTCCCCCGGGTGCGGCCGGCCTCTTGGTGGCGCTGCCCTGGGGCCTGGCCGGGGCCGGGCGTCTGCTCGCCGCGGGGTGGTGGCCGGGGGCCGCCGGAGGGCGGTCGACCAGGAGCTGGCTCGCCATCGGGGCGGTCCCCTGCGGCGCGGCGACTCTGCTCCGGCTCGGAGCGGCCACCGGGGGCGCTGCGGACCCCGGTTTCACGGTGGTTCTCGCCACCTTCGGGACCGCCGCCGCCCTCTGGGGTGCCGTCGCCGCCTGGCGGTGGAAGCACGAGTCGCGTCGTGCAGGCAGGGCGCTGCTCACCGCCTCGGCGGGCACTCTGGTCGCCATCGCCGGGCTGCCCGGCGGCACCGGCGGGTTTGCGGCCGGGGTCGTGGCCCTCGAGCTGGCCCTGCTGGCGGCGCCCGCCTGGAGCAGGCCGACCCTGCCCACCCGCCGCGGCCGCGCACTCGCCGCGATCGCGCTGGCTGCCGCAGGCGGGCTGCCCATTGGATTCGGGACCACGGCCATAGTTCTCGAACTCGGCGCGGTCTCCTCCCTGGGCCGTCCGTACGCGCCGCTCCTGCTCGCCCTGGGGATGGCCGCCGTGATCGCCGCCGGTGGGGGGGTGGTCGCGGCACGGCAGGCGATCGGGCTCGCCGCCCTCCCCTCCGGGGAGGCCGCGTCGTCGTCGCCATCCGGCGACGGGGAGGTCTCACCCCTCCGTGAGGGTTCCGATGTCGGGGAGGGGGCACCGTCCCCGGGACCGCTCCGGCGCGCCGTGCTGCCGCGGCCCGATGCCGCCGCGGCTCTTGTGCTGGGGGCTGCTGCTGCGGTCCTCCCGGGGGTCGTGGGCGCGGTGCTGCTGGGTCCCCTGGTGGGCAGCGGCGCCCCCGTCGTCATCGACGCCGCCACCCTGCACGGGCCGGGAGGGCCCTGGCCCGGCGGCTACCTCAGCCTGGCGCTCCTGATCGTCCTGCTCGCGGTAGTGAGCGGCGGACTGGCCCTCGGGGTCCCCTTCCCCCACCCCGCGCACGGCGAGCGGGGGCCCCGCCCGCGGCCCGCCTGGGTCGCCGTCGTCGGGGCCCGTCGGGCTCTCGGACCTCCCGCCCGCGGGCTCGGACGCGGGCTGACCCGCCTCGACGCGTGGTTGGTGACCCAACCTGGTCTCGTCTTCACGGTGGTCGCGGCGCTCGCCGCACTCCTCGGATTCCACTACCTGTGAACCAGCCGCTTCTGGATCTCATCGCCTTCGCCGCCGGGGCAGTCGCCGTCATGGTCGACCGGCGGCGTGCCGTCCTCGTCACCTGCATCGCGGTCGCTCTCGGCCTCTCTCCCGCGGCCGCGATCTATGGCGGCGGCTGGGCGGCGGTCGTCGTCCTCGGAGCCGGTGCGGCCGGTGCCGTCGCCGGCCCGCTGGCCGGGACCATCGCCGGGCGGCTGGGCCCGCGCCCCGGGATCGACCCGCTTCACCCTGTCGCGACGCCGCATGAGGGGCTCTTCGGGCCCCGCAGCGCTCGCGTGGCGGCCGGCGTCATCGCCCTGATCGCGGCCTCGTGGGTCAGCTTCAACGTGCCGGTCGGGTCGGTCGCCCCCGTCCAGGGCGCGCTCTTCCCCGTCGCTTTCGTCTTCACCTGCGGTGTGCTCCGCGTCTTCCTCGCCCGCACCGTCACCGACCTCTGCGTGGGCGTGGCCGCCCTCGCTTTCGCGGTGAGCGTGGGCTGGCTGCTCCGGGGAGGGAGCGGCCCCCTTCCGGATGCGGCCGGTGTCATCGCTCTCGCCCCCGTCGCGGCGGCGTTGGAGGGCTGGCTGGCCGCCCGCCACCGGTCCGTGGCCCCCGAGGCGGGTCGATGAACGCCGTGTGGCTGGCCGCGGCCTGGGCCGGCATCGGAGTCATCGCCGGGCTCGGCCCGGCTCGCCTTCGCCGTCCCATCGCCCTGATCGCTCCCCTCCTGCTCGTCGCTCTCACCATCGCCACGGTGCAGGGCGGCGCGCGATCGGACGGGCTGGGTGGTCTGGCGCTGCCCCGCGAAGCCGGCGGCCTCATCTCCGCGTCGGCCACCGCCCTCTGGCTGTGCCTGCTCCTCGCCGACCGCCTGGACGGCCGCGAGATCATCGGGATCGGGACCGTCGGGGGGGCTGTGGTGCTCCTCCTCTCGACGGGGTCACCCCTCCTCTTCGGGGTGGCGGCCATGCTCGCCGTCGCCGCCCTCAGCCTTCGCTGGATCTCGGTGGCGCCGGGGCGGGCCAGCCTTGCCGCCGCCCGGGTCGCCGGCACGGGGGCGGCCGCGCTGATCGCGGTCAGCCTGCTCCTGCCCGCCGCCTCCTCCGGTGGCCAGCCGGGTATGGTGGGCGGCCTCTTGGTGGTCGGGGTGCTCGCCCTGGCCGCAGTCGTGCCGCTCGGCGGCTGGGCGGTCGGTGCCCTGGCCGACCTGCCCGCTCCCGAGATCGCCACCTGGCTGGTGCTGCTCGCGCCCGCCGTCCTGCTCTCCGCCTTCGCGATCCCCGGCCCGCTTCCTCTTCTCGCGAGGCTTGCCTTCGACCACACCATCCTGGTGTGCGGTCTGATCAGTGCGCTCTGGTCCGGGGCGATGAGCCTCCGCGCCGGTCCGGCCACCCGCTACGGCCGGGTGGCCCTCGCTGACCTCGGCCTCGTCGCCGCCGGCATCGGCACCGGGGAGACAGCCGCCATCGCCGGCGGGCTGCTGCTCATCCTCACCCACCTGGTCGTCGCTCCGATCCTCCTGCAGACGCCGCGCCCTGGCCTGGGCCCACCCCGCCGCCTGGTCTGGCTGGCCATCTGCGGGCTCCCCCCCTCCCCGGCGTTCTGGGGACGGTTCCTCATCCTCCAGGCGTGCGTCGCCTTCAGCTCCGGCGTCGCCGCCGCCTGCCTCGTCGCCGGAGGGCTGGTGACGGTGACCGCCGTCCTCAGCGTCGCTCAGGGCGAACCGGGCGCGGGGGCGCCGGCGGCCCACCACCAGGTCGTCGCCGCCTGGCTGATCGCCGCCGCGGCGCTGGCTGTGGGCCTGCTCCCCATGGGAGCCGTTCACCTCGTCTTCGGGCCTGGCGCATGAACCCGCTGGCGGTGCTGAGCGCGATCGTGGGTGTGGCCATCTTCCCCGGCGCGGCCTACACGGGCCTGGTGGCGGCCCTGGTTGCCATCGGCGGCCGCATCCCCGCCGGGCTCCGCCCCGCCCAGCTCGACGAGCTGATGGTCGCCGTCGGCGTCAGCGCCGCCTGTGGGTTGCTGGCGTTCCCGGGCTCCCCCCTCTTCGGCCTGCCCACGGGCGTGAGCCTGGTGGTGTTCGTCACGGCCCTGGCCGCGGGCACCGCCTGGGGGAGCGCGGAGAGGTGGCCCTGGCAGCGGCTGGCGGCGGCCGCCGCCGCGGTCGCCCCCCTCCTCGGGCTTGCCTCGGTGGCGATGACGCTGGACCTGGGCACCATCGCGGCCGCCGGCGGATCGGTGGGCGCAGCCCGACCCTGGGCCGTCGCCGCCGCCCTGATGGCGCTGCCCGCCCTCGTCCGTCCCTTCGACCCCCACACCGCGCGGCTCGGCCGAGCGGCCCTGGTTGCCGCCATCAGCCTGGCCTGCTTCTCTCTGGCCGGGTTCGCGCCTCTCGCCGGATTCTCCGCCCCCGCGGTGGCCGGTCTCGGCGCCCTCGCCGTGCTCGCTTACGCCGGTCTCCTCGGGGTGGGCCGCCGCCTGGTGGTGGTCGCCGGGCCGGCCCTGGGACTGCTCGCCCTGGTGCCCGCCGCGATCTCCATCGCGGTCGCGCTTCGCTGAGCCAGCAGATCGGGGAGGGACAGTGGAAGAATTATCGATTCAATCAGCGCAATCGAGACACTCGGGTTCGGCTCACCCCTCAGACGATGGTACGATCGTTCCCGGGGTGGGGTTGCACGCGGGGGAAGAGGACCGAGACATCACGCACGTTGCTGAGGGGCGCATGACCGACTCCGACGAGCAACTTCCCGGCGTTCGGGCGGCGCCCTCGTTGAGGCACGTTGCACCCCGGGTGTCCAGCGCACCGTCCGTACGCATCGTCCTCGCCTCCTCCAGCCCCCGCCGGCGCGAACTGCTGGTCCGGGCTGGGATCCGCTTCGCCGTCGTCGAGCCCTCACCGGACCCGCCACTTCCCCCTGGGATGTGTGCGGACCTCGGCTGCCAGCTCATCGCCCGCCAGAAGGCGGTGGAGGTCGCGGGACGCGTCGAGCCTGGCAGTTTCGTGGTGGCGGCGGACACCGTCGTGGTGGGCCCGCGCGGTCCCCTCGGCAAGCCGGGCACGCCGGAGGCGGCACTCCGGATGCTCACCGAGCTGCGCGGCCGGCGTCACACCGTCCTCACCGGGGTGTGCGTCCTGAGGACCGGCACCGACGTCGAGGCGCTCGCGGTCTCGCGCTCGCTGGTCAAGATGCGCGACTTCTCCGACCAGGACCTGAGCACCTACGTCGCGAGCGGCGAGCCCCTCGACAAGGCCGGCGCGTACGCGGTGCAGGGCGCCGGCGGAGACCTCGTCGAGGCGGTGAACGGACGGGTCGATACCGTCGTCGGGCTGGACGTCGCCCTCACCCTGCGCCTCCTCGCCGAGGCCGGCTACCCCGATCCCCTTCCCAGAGCCACCGATGTCCCCCTCACGCCGCCGCGCCGCGAGCGCCGTCCGCTGGCGCCGATGCGCGCCGCCCAGAGGGTGTGACCCGCCCCGGTGTGGGCCTGCGGGTCGCGCAGCGCCGGGTGATCTGCGAGGGGGATCCGGAGCCGGCCGGCCGGGGACGTGCCGCGGCCGGTGGTGAGCGTGGCGGATGGGGGCGGAGGTTCTCCTGCCTGCTGGTTCTCCCCGCCGCCCTCGGAGCGATGGCGACCGCCGGCTGCGGCGGGGGACCCACCTCGCTCAGCGTGACCCTGGGATTGCCTCAGGGCGAGAGTCCGATCGTCGCCCCCGGACAGTCGGTCGGTTTCGTGATCACCGTCATCGACACCGGGACGGCGGGGACCGCCGGGCTCACCGTCACCGCCAACCTGCCTGCCGACTTCCGCTACACCGACACGGGCATCCTGTCCGGAAGCGCGGTGCGGACCTCCCCGGTGGACGCCCAGGGGAACAGCCAGCAGCCGACCTGGGGGGTCTGGGAGCTGAGTGGCCATGGGGACTCGGTGACCATCCCGTTCGACGCCCTCGCCGAGGGACCCCAGGGAACCTACACCATGACGGTGAGTGCCTCCGCCTCGACGGCGGCCACCACTCAGAGCGCCGGGCTGCCCCTCAAGCTAACGGCGGCCCCGCAGCTCTCGGCGGTGGTCAGCGTGAGCCCCAGCGAGGCGGTCCCCGGCGAGGACGTCACCTACAAGGTGACCGTCATCAACTCGGGCACCGGCCCCGCCGACGGCGTCAGCGTGCTGGTCACCCTGCCACCCGTCTTCATCTACGACGGCGGGTTGGAGATCAGCGGGGCCGGCCGCACCGGTGGCACGAACCCGGTCGAGGGCTCAGAGCTCCCGTACTTCGACGGTTTCGAGGTCCCCCCACAGAGCGGGGCCAGCCCGGGACGGCTCACCATCAGCTTCGACGCCCAGGTGCTCTCCTCTGCCGGGGCGCAGGGCACGTACCCGGTCGGCGTCCAGGTGCTGGGCGACAACGGCGTGGAGCGCGTTGACATCCCGGACAGCTCGCCCGTCCAGGTCAGCTGAGCCCCCCTCCTGCCGTACGGCGCTCCTCAGCGGGGTGCGGAAGAACCCTGTCAGCGCGGCGGCGGGTCGGCCGCGACGCTGACGTCGAGAAGGTAGCGGCAGTGAGCGTCGACGGTCATCCTCACGCTCACCCGCCGGACCGGCGTCGCGTTGGAGGCGGGACCGCGTCGTGAGCCGCCCGGACCTCCGGGGCCCCCGGCGCCGGCGGCGATCTCCGTGAAGCCGGCGAGCGCCTCCACCGGTGCTCGCGGGTCGCGATGCCAGCCCACGGCCAGGCTGAGATCGGAGGCGCCGCCCTCCGCCGCGCGGTCGAAGGGCCCCGGAGCCAGGGCTCGGAGACGCCGCCGGGCCTCGGGGGCGGCGTACTCGAGCAGCGGGTTCTTCCCGGCGCGGATGTGGCCGATGTCGTCGATCAGCCGCTCCGTCAGGTCGGAGATGCTCCGCCGCCGCTGGTCGGCCTCCGCGGCTGCTCCCGCCGGCGCGGGGTCCGGCGGCTCACCCGTGACGTCGCCGGCGGCGACCATGTCGCGCAGTTGCAGCACCGAGCCATCGACCACACCCAGCTCCGCGAGCGTCCGCCGGGGTGCGAACGGTGTGCCCCCCACCGGCGCGAGCGCCCAGCGGCTCCAGGGCTTCGGTTCGGGCTCGGCGCGCTCCACCAGAGCCGGGACGATCTCTCCGACCGGGGCGTCGGTGGGGAGGGAGAGGTCCATCCGCGACGTCGGACCGGCGACGGTGACGAGCACGGCGCCCATGGGGGCCCCGGTTCCGGTCAGGCCAGGGCGTGGGCGGGACGCACCGTGGCCAGCAGCTCACGTGCCGATCTGGCGACGCCGTCCGCGTCCAGTCCCAGCTCGCGGAGCAGGAGCGCCTGGCTTCCGTGCTCGACGAAGCGGTCGGGGATGCCCAGCCGGTGCAGGGGCACCGTCACCCCGGAGTCCCCCAGCAATTCGGCGACGGCGCTCCCGAACGCTCCCACGCGCGTCCCATCCTCGACGGTCAGGACGGCGCGGTGCGCCGCAGCGATATCGGCGAGGTGGGGGTCGATCGGCTTGACGAAGCGGGCGTCGACCACCGTGGCGCTCACGCCCTCCTTCTTGAGCTGAGTGGCTGCATCGAGGGCCACCCGGACCATCTTCCCCACGGCCATGATGGCGATGTCCGTCCCCTCGCGCCGGACCGCCGCCCGCCCGATGACGAGCGGCTCGAGCGGAGCCGTCCCGGCGGCCGGCGCCGTCCCCCGCGGATAGCGGAAGGCGAAGGGCCCGTCGTGGGCCAGCGCGGTGGCCAGCATCCTGCGCATCTCGTCGGGGCTGCTCGGCGCCGCCACCACCAGGTTGGGGATGCAGCGCAGGAAGGCGAGGTCGAGCATCCCGTGGTGGGACGGCCCGTCGTCGCCGGTGATGCCGGCGCGGTCGATGACGAAGGTGACCGGGAGTCGATGGAGGCAGGCGTCGCACGCGATCTGGTCAAAGGCGCGCTGCAGGAATGACGAGTAGATGCACACCACGGGTCGGAGCCCCTTCATCGCCAGGCCGGCGGCGAAGGTGACCGCGTGCTGCTCGGCGATGCCGACGTCGAAGAAGCGGTCCGGGAAACGCTCGGCGAAGGCGAGCAGGCCGGTGGATGACGCCATCGCCGCCGTGATGGCGACGATCCGCGAGTCCTCCTCGGCCGCCTCCAGCAGGGCGTCGCCGAAGAGATCGGTCCAGGACGGGGCCTTGATGGCGAAGCTCCCGTCCTTGGGATCGAAGGTCGACACCCCGTGGTATTTGTCGATATCGTCCTGAACTGCAGGGGCGTAACCGTTGCCCTTGTTGGTCACGACGTGGATGACCACCGGGCCTCGGTAGGTGGCGGCGTCGCGAAGGGCGCGCTCCAGGGCGGCCACGTCGTGCCCGTCGATGGGGCCGCCGTACTTGAGCCCGAGGGTCTCGAACAGCGAGGTGGTGGCGACCAGCTGCTTGAGCGACTCCTTGACCCGCTTGGCGGCCTGGTAGGCGGAGTCGCCGACCAGGGGGAGATGGCGCAGGGTGCGGCCGGTGGCGTCCTTCGCCGCCTCGTAGGTGGGGGAGAGGCGGAGCTGGCCCAGATTGGCGGCGAGGCCGCCGATGGTCGGAGCGTAGGAACGTCCGTTGTCGTTCAGGACGATGATCAGCTCGGGCTGGAGGTGGCCGATGTTGTTGAGCGCCTCGTAGGCCATCCCGCCGGTCAGCGCGCCGTCACCGACCACGCAGATCACCTTGCCGGGCTCCCCGGTCAGCTGGCGGGCGGTGGCCAGCGCCACCGCGTAGCTGAGGCCCGTCGAGGCGTGGGAGTTCTCGACGATGTCGTGCTCGGACTCGGCCCGGTTGGGATAGCCGGAGAGGCCGCCTCTCTGGCGAAGCCGGTCGAAGTCCGCCAGCCGCCCGGTCAGCATCTTGTGGACGTAGGCCTGGTGCCCGGTGTCGAAGACCAGGGCATCGCGCGGCGACTGGAAGGTGCGGTGGAGGGCGACGGTCAGCTCCACCACACCGAGGTTGGGTCCCAGGTGGCCCCCGGTTCGGGCGACGGCGGCCACCAGGAACTCCCGGATCTCGGCGCAGAGCCGGTTCAGGTCCTGGAGGCTGAGGCCGCGCAGGTCGTCGGGACAGGTGATCTCGTCAAGCAGCATCCCTAGCCCAGTGTATTCGCTCTGATCCCGCCTTCCGGGCGGTGCGGGGTGCCCGGCCGGGCATCATACCCGGCCATGGAGCGCGCAGACGCCCGCAACCTCGTCCTCGCCGCCGCGGCGGATCCTGACTCCGATATCGCCGAGGCGGCTCTCTGGATCGCCGTCGAGGACTCCCCCTCGGTGGACCCCGGGCCCTGGCTGGGTCTGCTCGACGACCTTGCCGGCCGGGTGGACCGCGCTGCGGCGGAGCGGCCCTCCGAGGCCGTCGCCGCCCTGCTCCGCTCCCGCCTCAACCTGCGGGGGGCTGGCGGTGGCGACCCCCGGACCCACTACCTGAACTCGGTCCTGGAGCGTGGGGTGGGCACCCCGATCGCCTGTGGCGCGATCTGGATGGGGGTCGGCCGGCGGGCCGGCATACGGGTCGAGGGCATCGCCCTCCCCGGGCACTTCGCGGTGCGGGTCGAGGGACTGGTGGTCGACGCCTGCTCCGGAGAGCCGCTCGACGACGAGGATCTCCGCCAGGCCGCGGCGCGCCACCTCGGCCGTGAGCCGGAGAGGGTCGAGCCGCGCTGGCTGGAGCCGGCCTCGCCGCGGCGCATCCTGGCCCGAATGTCCCGCAACCTCCGGGGCTGCTACGCGAGCCTGGAGAACTGGCCGCTGGCGCTCCAGGCCGCCGATCGTTGCGTCGACCTCCTCCCCGACGAGCCTGGTGAGCGCCGGGACCGGGGGCTGCTGCTCTGGCAGATGGGGCGGCCCCAGGGGGCGCTCCAGGACCTCGGCGACTACCTCGCTCGGGCGGCGCCGGACGCCCCCGACCGCGGCCACGTCAACGAGGTGGTGGGGAGGCTCCGCTCCTTCCTGAACTGACGCTGAGGCTCCCGGCCGAACGCCGCGCGGGACGATCCGGCTCGTAGAGTAGGTGGCACGGACCTGCGACCAGGAGGAGTGCCGGTGGGCGAGACGACGACAGAGCTGCCCGACTTCGACCTGGCCGTGAGCGGGGGCGGACGGCTCCGGCGCTCCGACCTCCTGGGCGGCCGGGCCGTTCTCTACTTCTACCCCAAGGACGACACCCCCGGCTGCACCCTGGAGGGCCGGGAGTTCACCGGGCTGCTGCCCGAGTTCGAACGTGCCGGCGTGCTCGTGTACGGGGTCTCGCCCGACTCCGGTGAGAGCCACGATCGTTTCGCGGCCAAGTGCGATCTGGGCATCCCCCTGGTCAGCGATCCCGACCATCTCCTGATCGACTTCTTCCAGCTCTGGACCACCAAGGAGCAGTACGGTCGCAGCTACATGGGTGTGGAACGCTCGACGTTCCTGATCGGGCCGGACGGCGGGGTCCAGCGTGAATGGCGAAAGGTCCAACCCCAGGGGCACGCCAGCCAGGTCCTCGCCGCCGTCCAGGGCGCCTTGGACCAGGACTGAGCCACCCTGACCCCTCCCCAGCGTGCGGGCGGGCGCACCCGCCTCGATGACCTCCTCGGCAAGCGGGTCATCTTTGTCACCGGCAAGGGGGGCACGGGCAAGACCACCATCGCCGCGGCCCTGGCGCTGATCGCCGCCCGCCGCGGCATCCGGGTCCTCCTCGTCGAGGCCGACGCCAAGGGAGACCTTTCCGAGGCACTCGGCCATCCCCCCGTCGGCTTCCAACCGGTGGTCGTCCAGCGCAACCTCTCGGTCCTCGCCCTCCATCCCGAGGACTCCTTCCAGGAATACCTGGCGATCTTCTTCAAGGTCCCCCGCTTCACCCGCCTCACCCCCCTGGCCGGAGTCTTCGATTTCGTCGCGACCGGGGTGCCCGGTCCGCGGGACATGCTGATGGTGGGCAAGATCGCTCATGAGGAGCGGCGCCGGGAGGCGGACGGGGAGCCGATCTGGGACCTGATCGTGGTCGATGCGACCTCCAGCGGCCAGATCCTGCCCCAGCTCACCGCGGCCCGGTCGATGCGGCGACTGGTGCGGGGCGGGATGCTCCGCTCCCAGGTGGACTTCGTCGACGCCATGGTCACCGACCACCGCAAGACGGCACTCTGCATCTGCGCCCTCGCCGAGGAGATGGCCGTCGCCGAGGCGCTCGACCTTCACGACGAGGTGGTGGAGGACACCGACATCGGTCTCGGTCCGTGCTTCCTCAACCGTTGCATCGCCCCCGTGTCCGCGCCGCGGCAGCGCCGCTTGGTGGAGCTGCTTGCCGACCCCGCCACCGCGCGGGCGGCTGCGCCGGTGCTCGGGACGGGGGTCGACGGGCTCCTCGCCGGGGTCCGGCTTGTCGACGACCTGAGCCGGCTCGCCCAGCCTTTCGCGCGCCGGCTCTCCACCCGCATGTCCGTCCCGGTCGTGCCCGTCCCTCTCGTCGCCGCCCGGCCGGGGCTGGCGACCACCCGGGCGATCGCGGCGGCGCTGGACGCCAGGGGCTGAGATGAGGAAGGCGCCGGAGGAGCTGGTGCGCGCCGCCCGCGGGCGACGCCTCGCCGAGGTGCTCGGCGGCCTCGACGTGGTCGTCTGCTGTGGGAGCGGCGGGGTGGGCAAGACCACGGTCAGCGCCGCCCTGGCGGCCGCCATCGCCTCGACCGCGGACAGGCGGGTGATGGTGCTCACCATCGATCCGGCCCGGCGTCTCGCCAGTGCGCTGGGAATGACCGGGATCGGTGCCGACCCGGTGACGGTGTCCGCCTCGCGCCTGCGCCAGGCCGGCCTCCCGTTCCGCGGCGAGCTGGTCGCGGCCATGCTCGATCAGAAGTCGGTCTGGGACCGCATGGTGGAGCGCTATGCCCCCAACCGTCACGTCGCCGAGCGGATCCTCGACAACCGCTTCTACCAGGGCATCAGCGACTCCTTCGTCGGCAGCCACGAGTACGCTGCCATGGAGGCTCTGTACGAGCTTCACGAGGCGGGCGAGTACGACTGCGTGATCGTCGACACGCCGCCGTCGCGCAGCGCCATCGACTTCCTGGAGGCACCGGAGCGGATCTCGGATTTCGTGGGGGCGCGGCTCCTCTCGTGGCTCGCCCACCCCTCGCGGGCCGGGTTCCACGCCATGAACTTCGCCGCCGCACCGCTCCTGCACATCGCCGACCGGTTGCTCGGCGGCGAGGTGCTGGGAGAGCTGGGCGACTTCGTCGGCGACCTCCAGACCCTCCATGAGGGGGTCCAGCGTCGCGCTCGGGCCGTCGGCCGGTTGCTCCGCAGCCCCCGGGTCGGCTTCGTCATCGTCACCACCCTGGAGCCGGCCGCGTTCGCCGAGGCGGAGCACTTCGCCACCAAGCTTCGGGATCTGGCGATGCCGCTCCGTGGCGTGGTGGTCAACCGGGTGCTCCCCGGGTTCCTCGCCGACGAGGCTGCGATACGGGCCGCGGACGTGCTCGCCGACGACCACCGCGGCGCCCAGGCGCTGAGCCGTGCCATCGGCGCCCCGGTCGACGCCGCCGCCGCCGTGGCTCTGGGACGCAGTTACCGGCTCTTCTTTGAGCTCGCCCAACGAGATGCGCGCCAGCTCGCCCGGCTGGAGCGCATCGCCGACGTCGTCGCCGTCCAGGTGCCCCTCATCACCGCTCCGGTGAGCGCCCTCGAAGGCCTCGTGCAGGTGGCCGCGGCGCTCTGACAGGGTCGTCGGGCACGGCGAGTTCCGGGCTGGACTCCTCGCCCCCGATGCCGAGGTCGATGACGGCCGTCGTCGCCGGATCGCCCAGTCCCACCAGGGTGGCGGCGATGCCCGGATCGCTGGTGGTGACCACCACCTGGTTGGTTGCGGACAGCTGTGCCAGGAACTCGAGGAGTCCGCGACGGCGACGCGGGTCCGCGGAGGTGAGGGGCTCGTCGAGGAGCAGGGGGATCGACTCGCCGGCGTCGCCGAGCACCTCGCAGAGGGCCAGCCGGAGGAGCAGGGCGACCTGGTCGCGGGTGCCGTGGGAGACGAGGTCGAGGGATACCAGCTGGTCGCGATCGGCCGACGCCAGAGCGATCGCGAAGTGGTCCATGTCGACGTTGGCCTCGGAGTAGCGGTCGCCGGTCAGGAGGGCCAGGCGCTCCGACACCGACGCCGCCAGGCGGGGTGCGAGCCGCCCGTGGACATCCCGACCTGCGGTCTCGATCATCACGATGGCCCGCTGCAGAGCCTCCTGCTGGTGGAGCGCCCGGTCCCGGGCGGCGGTCACGGTCAGCCGCTCGTCCTCGAGATCGGCGAGGGAGGGGAGGCTGCCGGTCAGCCCTTCGATACGGGCTCCGAGACTCTGGATGGCGGAGGCGGCCCCGGCGGCCCGCTCCTGGGCGGCCATGGCCTCCCGCTCGAGCCGCGCCAGGCCGGCGGCGTCGGTCGGAACGTCACCCACAGCCTTCTCGGGGTCGCCACCGCGACGCCGGAGGTCGGCCGCCAACTCGACCCGCTGCTGGGTGAGCGTCTCGATGTCGGAGCCGCCGAGGCGCTGGCGACGGCGGGCCTCGGCCAGGCCGGCGGCCAGGCGGTCGTACTCGTGCCGGTGGCCGCAGGCGTCGCGGAACGCCGCCACCGCCTCGAGCGGGGGCAGCCCCGGGTCGGGACCCCCAGCTGCGGTGGCCGCGCGGATCCGGGCCTCCACGGCCTGGGCGGAGGCACGGCCACGGACCGCCTCCTGTCCCAGCTCGGCGTACTGCGCCTCCCGATCGGCGAGGCGGGCGTCCTCCACTTCCAGCTCCCGCCGCCGGACGGAGAGCCGGGCCGCGTCATCGACGGTCGCGAGCGCGGCGGCGGCCGTCTCGAGCAGCACCTCGATCCGGCAGCCGGCGGGCGGCCGGGCGGGCGCGCTCAGACCCGACTCTCGGGCCAGGGCCAGGCAGCTGTCGACCGCCGCCTCCAGCTCCCCACGGGCGCGCATCTGCTCGGCGCGGTGCACCTCGACGACGGCGGCCTGCTGCCGGCTCTCCGCGTGGAGGCTGCGGGCAGCCGGGAGGCTGGCTCCCAGCCGCTCCAGGCCGGAGGAGCTGAGCTCCATCCCCGGGAGGCGGCCGGCCAGCTCGGACCTCGCCGTGCTTGCGCTCCGGAAGGCGAAGATGGCCAGGCCCAACAGGGCTGCCTCTACCAGCAGGCAGCCGGCTCCGAGCAGAGCGGCAGGCCCGGGCCGGCCGGTCGCGCCCAGGGCGGCAGCCGCCGCTCCGCCCAGCACCGCCACAGCGGCGAACCACCACAGAGCCGCCCGGGCGTGCGCGCCGGCGGTCCGAGCGGTGGTGACCAGGGGCACCACCGCCTCCAGCTCGCTCGGTTCGACACCGCCCAGCCCGGTCACCGCGATCTCGCGACGCAGAGCCTCGCCACGGGCCGTGGCGGCCATCTCCTCGTCGCGATGGGCGATCGCCGCCGAAACGTCGACCCGGCGTCGCAGGGCGCTCGCCGCGGCGGTCTCCCGCTCCCCGATCGGGCTCGACTCCGGCATCGCCTGGAGGCCGGCGGAGATCTCGGCGCGCCGGCGGCGGAGGGCACCCAGCGGTTCCTGGACAGCGGTCCAGCGCGCCTCCGCCTCGGCCGCCGCGCGCGCCGCCTGGTGCAACTCCCCTCCGAGGGCGATGACCGCGGCCTCTCTCTCGGCGGGGAAGCTGGCGTACGCCGCTTCGACCTCCAGCGCCCGGGACAGCTCGGCCGCCTCCTCGCTGGCCCTCCGCATCTCCTCCTCCCGGGCGTCCAGCTGGGCGATGCGGCCGCGGATCCAGTCACGCTGGGCCGCCACGGCCGTCTCCGCGGAGAGTCGCGCCTCGATCTCCAGCTCGCGGAGCAGCGCCTCCTCACCGGCAAACGAGGCGATCCGGTGCTCGGCCGCCTCGATCTCCCCCTCGAGGCGGCGCGCCTGAGCGATGGCGACGCCCAGGGGGCTGGTGACCCGCCGCTCCGATCCCACCCGCTGGAGGGCATCGGTCAGCTTCTTGGTCGCCTCGGCGGCGGTCGTGCCTTCGGCACCGGCGTCGACCAGCCGCTCCAGCGCCTCACGTAGGCGTCCTGCCTGCTGCGGGGCCGCCTCGGTCGAGGAGAGTTGCAGGCCCTCCTCGCCCAGCCAGGCGGCGGCGCAGAAGACCGCCTCGTCAACCCCGAGGTGGAATCGGCCCGGGCACACCGTGCGCCCGACCCGAAACTGCTGGGTGACGTCGCCACCGCCCAGCTCTTGGACCTGGGCCTGCACCCGGTCCCGGTCGAAGGTCTGGGCCACGCGGAGGCGCTGCCCGCTGTCCAGCCGGTAGGTGAGGGTCAGCCCGAAGCGCCCCGACGCCCAGGGGAGCCAGCGGGCCCAGTCGCTCCGGTCGCGGGGGTGGCCGGGCCCGCCCGCCTCCAGGCCGTAGAGGGCGGCGCGGATGGCACGGTGCAGGGTCGACTTGCCGGACTCGTTGGGGCCGAGGACGACCGTGATCCGCTCTCCGAAGTCGAAGCGGCGCTGGCGCAGCCGCCCAAACCCGGTGACCTCCAGCCACTCCAGCCTCATCGGAGTCCCACCTCGCCGCCCGCGAAGGCCTCCAGCCCGTAGCGGAGGGCATCGCTCAGCACCGACTTTGCGGCGGGGCTGTCGGTCGCGGTCAGCTCCGCCAGGGCCACCCGCACAAAGGCGCCCCGGGTGGTCCCCTCCTGGGCCAGCGCCTCGAGATCGATCTCGTGAGTGGTGAGGTCGCGGATCCGCACGGCGGCGACGCCGGTCGCGTCCCGCACCGCGCTCTCGCAGTCGAAGAGGTCGACCCCGAGGCTGGGGGGCACCGTCCCGACCAGGTCGACCCGCAGCGTCGTCCGTTCCAGGGGCAATCCGGCGGTGGCGGTCAGCACCTCGGCGCTCACCCGGTCGACGGTCGCGGTGAGGCTGGTGACCCCATCCATGGGGCATTCGATGATGCGGGCGTGCCACCGGTTGGTCTCCAGGGCCGCGCAGCGGATATCGCCGCGGTCGGTGATCTCGACCACCACCGGCCCCCGCGGCTCGCTCTCGTCGAAGGCGAGCGGCTCCGGGCTGCCCGGATAGATGAGCCGGGCGCCGAGGTCGATCCGGCGGGCGTGGTAGTGGCCGCAGAGGGCGAGGTGGTACCCGCGCTCCCGGATCTCGGCGGCCGCGAACGGGCCGTGCACCCCCTTGCCCGCCGGGCGGCTGCCGGTCTCGGCACCGTGGAAGAGGGCGAGGTGGATGCCGTCACGGCTCCTGGCGCGTGGCCCGCCTGCGTCGCCCCCTTGGCCGCCCTCCAGCGGGTTGCCCGTCCAGGCGGGCTCCTGGTGGCCGAGCCCCCAGACCGTCAGCCCTGCGGTGAGCTCGAAGGGCTCCAGGCGGGCACCCTCGAAGAGGTGGACGTTGGCGGGCCACCGGGCGCGCAGGTAGAGGCTTCCCGGCACCAGCGGGTCGTGGTTGCCGGGGGCGAGCAGCACCCGCATCGGCTGCCAGGCGGCAAAGGTTTCGACCAGGAACTGGGCCGTATCGGCGCCGGCCCGCTCGTGCTCGAAAAGGTCGCCGGCGATGGTCACCGCGTCGCAGTCGTGCTCCTGGGCGGCCTCGCCGGCCCGGCGGAGGGCGTCGCGCAGCCCCTGGCGGCGGCGCCGTGCCAGCTCCCCGTGGCAGCCCATCTGGGCAAAGGGGCGATCGAGGTGCAGGTCGGCCAGGTGGAGGAGCCGGTACGTCATAGGGTGGCGAACGTCAGTTCGCGATTGACCCTATCAGGGGCGGGGGCCGCGGTCAACCTGCGGGGCGCCCCTGCGGGGTGCCCCGGCTGGGGTCGCGGGTCGTGGGATCAGGCCCGGAACCCGGGCGGCCGTTCCGGACTGGCCTGGCCGAGCGCTTCCCTCACCCCCGCCGCGTCGAGGTCGGTGCCGTAGACCGGGGTGCCCGGCTGCTGCCGCCAGGAGTCGTCGATGCCCCCGGCGTCCACCGGGTCGAATCCCAGCTCGCCGACCAGGCGCATGACCACGGCCTTGGCCTCCGGCTCATCGCCGGCCACGGGCAGCGCGATCCTGCCTGGCGCGCCCGGAGGCAGTCCCCCCTCCAGCAGGTGCTGGGCGTAGATGCCGTTGAAGGCCTTGACGACCGGGCGACCGAGCTGGGTGCTCACCCAGCGGCTCTCGGTCATCCCGTCCTCGATCTCGGCGATCCGCCCGTCACGCTGCGGGTAGTAGTTGCCGGTGTCGACGATCGGAGCGCCGGGTGCGGCGCCGTCGAGGATGCCCGGGGGCAGGAAGGGGATCGCCCGCTCCGGGATGGTCACGATCACCAGTTCGGCGCCCTCGGCGGCCACCGCTGCGAGCGCCGCGGTGGCGCCCGTCTCCTCGGCCAGATCCTCGAGCGTCTGGGGACCGCGCGAGTTGGCGACCACGACCTCGTGGCCCATAGCGGTCAGCTTCCGGGTCAGGTTGCCCCCGATGTTGCCGGCGCCGATGATCCCGATCCTCATGACTGCCTCAGCACCTCCAGGGCGCGATCCGCGTGGATACCCATGTTGACCCCGCTCTTGATCACGTCAAGCACGCGCCCGTCGCCGCCGATGACGAAGGTCCAGCGCTTGACCGGGATGATGCCGAAGCGGGTGTTGACCCCGAACTGCCGGGCGACCGTGCCGTCGGGGTCGGAGAGGAGGGGATACCCCAGCGAGTGGCGCTCGGCGAACTCGCGCTGCTTGGCCACGGTGTCGTGGCTGATGCCGATCCGCTGACCCCCGGCGGAGGCGAACTCGCCGGCCAGATCCCGGAAGTGGCAGCTCTCCCGGGTGCAGCCCGCGCTCATCGCCGCCGGGTAGAAGAAGAGCACCACCGGCCCCTTGGCCAGGAATTCGGACAGACGACGCGGCGTGCCCGTCTCGTCCTGCAGCTCGAAGTCGCCGACCAGATCTCCCTTTTCCATGAGGCTCAATCTAGCGCGCCCGCCCCCGGCGCCGCCGTGGTCGGCGGCGTCGCGGCCGCGGGCGGCCCTACCGTCCCGTGCTGGCAGCGGCAGCCCCCGGGCGCAGCAGGGCCAGCGCCTCCGGCACGCCGGCCGCCACCGGTACCCCGGCGCTTCGGATCGCCTCCGAGTCGTGGAGGCCGGCGCCGCTGTCGAGGAGGATGCAGGCGATGCGGGCGCCGCGCGCGGCCACCGCGTCATCCACGGTGTCGCCGACCATCACCGTGCGCGATGGCGCCAGACCGAGATGTTCGAGGTGGGCGACCAGGTTCTCGAGCTTGGCCCCGCCCCGCTCCGCCCCGCGCAGCCCGTCGATACGGACGAATAGCCCCGCGATGCCCTGGCGCTCGACCGCGGGGAGGAGGTACTCCTCGGGCAGCATCGAGCAGACCGACTGGCTCCAGCCCAGCTCCCGGATCTCGTCGAGGACCTCCCGAGCTCCGGCGGCGAGCGTGCACCGATCGTCCAGCCGCGCGTACTCGAGGTGGAAGGCGTGGTCCAGCCGCTCCCACTCGTCGTGGCCGATCGGCCGCCCCAGCAGCCGTTCGTAGAAGAGGCGGATCGGGCGGGTGAAGCTGCGCCGGTAGGTATCCCCGCTCACCACGACGTCGATGCCAGCCTGGCGGAAGGCGACGGTGGTCGCCTCGAGGACTGCCCCCACGTCGTCCAGGAGGGTGCCGTTCCAGTCCCAGATGACGTGGCTGGTGGCCTCCGGCAGCACCCCGTCGGTGCCGCTCGCCTCTGCGTTCATGCCGGCGATCCTACGGTTCCCCGCCGCTCCCGCGACCGCGGCGCAGAGCCCCCCGTCAGTCCCCGGCGCTGCGGTACCGCTCGGACCGGCGCTGCAGCAGCACGTCGAGGGGGAGCGGGCGGAGGGCGGCGAGGTGGCGGAGCAGGGCGCCCCGGAGCGCTCCCGCCACCACCTGCGGATGGGCATGGGCGCCGGGGGCGGGCTCCGGGATCAGCTCGTCCACCAGCCCGAGGCGGTAGGCGGTGCCGACCCACGGGCGCTGGGCGGCGGCGGCACGTGCCTTCTGGGCCGCGTCGCGGTAGAGGATGGCGGCCACCGTTTCGGGAGGGGCCACGCAGTAGATCGCGTTCTCCAGGGCCAGCACGCAGTCGGCGATGCCGAGCGCGAGCGCGCCCCCTGAGCCCCCTTCGGAGAGGATGCATGAGATGACCGGGGTGCGGAGCCGCAGCAGTGTCAAGAGCGAATCGGCGATCGCCCATGCCTGCCCGCGCTCCTCGGCGCCGACCCCGGGCGCCGCCGCCGGCGTGTCCACCAGGCAGATGACCGGGAGGCCGAACTTCTCGGCCAGGCGCATCAGCCGGGTGGCTTTGCGGTAACCCTCGGGGTGGGGCATCCCGAAGTTGTGGATGGCCCGGGAGGCGGCGTCGTTGCCCTTCTCCTGGCCGATCACCATCACCCAGACGTCGGCATCGGGCGTGGCCCCCGACCCGCCCAGCTGCGCGGTCCCGCCGATGACGGCCCGGTCGTCGCCGAAGAGCCGGTCTCCGCGCAACTCGGTGAAGTCGTGGAAGAGGGTCCTCAGCAGCTGGAGCGTGCGCGGGCGTCCCGGGTTGCGGGCCAATTCGACCGCGGTGAAGGCCTGTCTCTCCCGCTCGGCGGTGGAGAGGGTGTCGGCGACCGACGGCCCCGGCCCGGCGGGGACGCGCTCCCCGACTCCGGTGGCCGGCGCCTCCGGCGCGTGCTGCGTGTCGCCGGCGGTGGACTGCCCGAGGGCTCCCTCCGGCAACGCTGCCGCGGCATCGCCACCCGGCGTCTCCGCTCCGGCTGCCGACAGGCCCCGGAGATCGCGGTCGGCGCTCCCCGCGGTCAGGGCGCGAAGCAGGTCGGCGACCAGCTCCCGCAGCTCCCGCCGGTCGACGACCTGGTCGACCATGCCGTGGCTGAGCAGAAACTCTGCGGTCTGGAAACCCTCGGGAAGAGCCTCGTGAGCCGCCTGCTCGATGACCCGGCCCCCGGCAAAGCCGATCCGGGCGCCGGGCTCGGCCAGGATCACGTCGCCCTGGGCGGCGAAGGAGGCGGTGACGCCCCCGAAGCACGGGTCGGCGAGCACGGAGATGTAGGGGAGACCCGCGTCGGCGACCGTGCTGACCCCTGCCGTGCAGCGGGCCATCTGGGCCAGCGAGGCGATCCCCTCCTGCATCCGGGCGCCGCCGCTGCTGGAGACGGCCACCAGGGCGCGGCGCTCGGCCACGGCCAGCTCGCAAGCCTGGGCGAACATCTCACCCGCGGCGGAGCCCAGCGAGCCGCCCAGGAAGCCGAAGTCCATGATGGCGAGGATGGCCGGGGCGCCACCGATGCTCGCCCGGGCGATCAGGAAGGCCTCGTCCAGGCCGGTCTTCTGGCGGGCCTCGGCGACCCGCGCCGGGTACGGGCGCCCGTCGTCGAAGCCGAGCGGGTCACGGTCGGCGAGCTGGATCTCGATCGGCTGGACGCTCCCCGGGTCGGCGAGCTGGGCGGCCCGGGCCGCCGCGGGCAGCTGGCCGTGGTGCCCGCACCATGGGCAGACCCGGAGCGCTCCCTCGTACCGCTCCAGGACAAAGCGGCGGCCGCACCCTTTGCAGGCGACGCTGCCCGAGCGGGCGACCGGCTTGAGCCGCGGTCCGGGTGCCTGAAGCGGCCGCTCTCGGGGTGCCCCCGCAGCGGTGAAGCGTCCCAGCATCAGACCGCGTCCCACTCCCAGGCGACGGCGCCCCAGGTAGCGCCAGCGCCGAAGGCCGCCACCACCACCCTGTCGCCCCGCTTGAAGCGCCCCTGGGCGGCGGCGCCGGCCAGGGCGAGGGGGATCGAGGCGGAGCTGGTGTTGCCGGTTTCCGTGATGTTGACCACCACTCGCTCCATCGGAATGCCCATCCGTTTTGCGGCGGCCTCGATGATGCGCTGATTGGCCTGGTGGGGGACGTAGTGGTCGATGCTCGCCGGGTCCCAGCCGGCGTCGGCGCAGACCCCAGTGGTGACGTCGCAGAAGGTTTCGACCGCCATCCGGAAGGTTCCCTTGCCGGCCATCCGGAGCTTGTCGGGGCTGTCGGCGTCGTCGGGCTTGGGCCCGTAGTAGATCAGGTGTCCCTTGGTCCCGTCCGCACCCCAGCGCCGGGCCACGATCCCGCCCTCGGACGCGGCCCCGAGCACCGCCGCACCGGCGCCGTCCCCGAAGAGGACGCAGGTGCCGCGGTCCTCCCAGTCGACCAGCGTGGTCATCGACTCGGCGGCCACCAGCAGGATGTGATCCGCGACGCCGCTCCGGATCATCGCCTCGGAGACGATCAGGCCGTAGGTGAAGCCGCTGCAGGCGGCGTTGATATCGAAGGCTGGGATACCGCCCATATCCAGCTTGCGCTGGATCAAGCAGGCGGCCGACGGGAACAGGGTGTCCGGGGTGACCGTGGTCACCACGATGGCGTCGATCTTGGGCGAGCCCGCCTTCTCCAGGGCCCGGCGGGCCGCCTTGGCGCCCATCTCGGAGGTGGTCTCCCCGGCGGCGGCGCGGTGCCGGAGCCGGATCCCGGTGCGTTCCATGATCCAGGCGTCGGAGGTGTCGACCATCGCCTCGAGGTCGGCGTTGCTCAGGATGCCGTCGGGCAGGTGGGCGGCAACCGACAGGATGCCGGCCCGGCGCTCCCGTGCGGTCACGTCGGTCGATGCCACGGTGGCGGAGAGGGTGGACATCTCAGCCCAGAAGCGCGGGACGCCCGGCATGGTTACGGGGGCGGCCCGTCGCGATCCGGCGAGACGGCCTGGTAGCCTTGCACCTGGTCCCCTCCGCCTGACCCGATTGGAGCGAGCCTGCGTCCGCAGGCCCTGCGGTCTCAGCCGGAGTGGACCGCGGAAACCGGTGCGTGGCCCGGGGTGTCGGCCCGGGTGGAGGGCGTGGTGGCCAGCAGGTGGACCGAGGTCGAGGTCTACGCGACCTACATAAAGCTCACCGGCGAGGTGGAGGTGACGGGCTCCGATCGCCTGAGCGATGTGGTCAACGGCAGCGGGCGCTACCTCTCGCTCCGCGACACCCGGGCGGAGCCGCTCTCCGTCAACTACCCGGTGCTGAGCCGGGTGGAGCCGCGCACCACCATCGCCAAGTCGGCGGTGATCCTGCTCTGCCCGCTCGAGGAGGCCGAGCGCGAGCGCATCCCCGGCACACACCGCGCCAAGCTCTCCCACCAGGCCGTCTTCAACAGCGTCGCCTTCTCGCTGGTCGGTGACATCCACCTGGACCCGGGTCAGACCCTCGAGCAGCAGCTCGAGGCCCATCCCGGCGACTTCCTCCCTCTCACCAACGTCTCGGCGCTCTGGGTGACCGCGCTCTCCGAGGAGACCAGCGCAGTCCAGCGCGTCTTCGCGCTGCTCAACCCGGCGGCCATCCTCTCCTTCTCCGAGCGCCATACCTAGTACCGCGGCACCTGAAGGGAACGTCCGATCCTTCCGGTGCGACCGCACGCGGTCGTCGATCCAGAGCGCGTCTCGCGTGGTTGACCCGAACGCGGCCACCGAGTAGAGTTCCGCGGCGTTGTGGATTCAGGTCTGTCGTGTCGCCCGTCCGTCGTCAGGGCCTCTCGCTCCGGCGTGCAGGCGGGAGGCGCGCTCGCGGTCGGAGGGGACGTCGGCGGGAGCGCCTCCTCCGCCAGCGAGCCGTATGACGCCGCCTCGAATCAGTGGGCGGGGCCGAGGGCACGCTCTCCTCGACCAGCAGGGACATCACTCTCGAGCCGGGATCAGAGCTGTACTCCGCCACGGGACGCCCGGTGTCAGCGTCCGTCTCCCGGGCCGGTCCCGCCTCCCGGCTCCCCGTGGCTCTAGGTGGGGCTCGGTGGGCTGGTGGTGATCCTCGCGGCGGTGGCCGCGATCTTCCGCCGCCGGTTGCCCGGCCGGCACCGGGATGCCTGATCCGGGCCGTCGTGTCCTGGCGCGACACGCAGGCGTTTCCCCGAACCTCACGGATCGGATGGCTCCCCGCTCAGCCGTCGTGCGGCGGGAGGAGGTGCACCTCGCCGGCCACCAGGCGGACCAGACCCTCCCCGGTCTCCACCAAAAGCGCGCCGTCGCCGTCGATCCCGAGCGCCGTCCCCTCCACCGTCGACGCCCCCAGCTGCGCTCGGACCCGCCCGCCCAGCCCCGCCGCGCGTGCGGTCCAATCCGCGCGCAGGCTCCCGATGCCACCCGCCTCCACCTGCCCGAGACGGCGGCCCAGCTCGGGGAGCAGCGCGGTGAGGAACGCCTGCCAGCCGTATGCGGCCCCGGCGAGCCGGTCCAGGCTCACCCCGGGGACGTCCGGGGGGAAGGCGGGGACGGTGAGGTTGACGCCCAGCCCCAGGATGATCCCGCCACCCGCCTCGAGCTCGGTCAGGATGCCGGCCAGCTTGGCCGAACCCGCGAGCACGTCGTTGGGCCACTTCAGTCGGCAGGGGACGCCGGTCAGGCCGGCGACGGCGTCGGCGACTGCCAGGCCCGCCAGGAGCGGGACCGCCGCGGCCACCTCGGGGCGGCGCCGCAGCAGCAGGCTCATCAGCAGCGCGGTGCCCGGCGGCGCCAGCCACTGGCGCCCGGACCGGCCGCGACCCGCCGTCTGCTCCTCCGCCACGCAGCAGAACCCCTCCCGTGCGCCGGTCCCCGCGGCCTCGCGCACCACATCCTGGGTGCTCGGCGTCCGGGCCAGCCGGCGCAGCCGGAAGCCCGGGAAGGCCGCCTCTCCCGCCCGCCGGACGGCGGCCTCGGAGTTGCTTCCGGAGGTCCGGCTCATCCCCCGTGCCTCACGCCGGGATGCGGGAATTCCGAGTCTTGACCACCCCGTCCTTTCATGTTTAGGATTTTGCGATCCGCCGGGGAGAAGTGTGTTCCGCGGCGGATTTCGACCGGCTCTCGGGGAGGGCGAGACGTCAACCCATCCTTCAGGAGGGGGAGCGGTTGCTGATCCAGAATACCTGCATGACCATCAGCGAGTTGCAGGAGCGCGCTGATGCCGACCGGGACGTCAGGTACGCGCGCCGGAAGAAGATCCGCGCCATCGACCAGCTCATCAACGACTTCGAGATGCTCAATCTCGCCGAAGAGGTGGACGTTCCCGGGGACTTGAGGCACCGGGCCAACCGGTTCATCGTCGCCGCCGCCCACCCCCTGGTGAAGCGGACCTGCGACGAGATCCCCATCGCCGACTGGATGGAGGCCCTGTACGACCTCCAGGACACGCTGATGCTCCCCAGCGAGGACGACCTCGACTGAGCCGACCGCAGCTCGTCGACGCCGTCGGCACCGAACCTGGGAGCGCAGGCCCGGCGGCGGTGGCCGCCCGGGCAAACAGCTCTCCCTCCTCCCGGAGGCGGGTGATGTGCTCGGCTGCCTCCACGGCTCAGCCCGCCGCCGGCTCCGCGGGCGCGACCTGTCGGGAGGTGCGCCCGCCGTCGGGGCCGAGGCCCCAGGCGATGACCCTCCGCGGGTGGATGCGGATGACCTCCCGGCTCATGTAGGCGTTGGGCGGGGACTGATCGGTGAGGGCCTCAGCGGTACCGCGGATCTCGATGCCCCGGACCACCCAGGGGGTCACCGAGGCCAGGTCGTCGACCACGAACGCCACCTGGCCGTTGGCGGCGACGTTGTGGAACTTGCGGGTGTTGCCCATGTCCCGGCCCCAGACGTCGATCACGCCGGCCTCGTCGTCGACCTGGTACGTGATCGGGCTGTTCTGGAGAGTGCCACGCGGCGTCAGGGTCGCCAGGCGTCCCAATCTCTGGGAGCGGAGGTACTCGAGCTCGACGCTGGTGAAGATCATCGTGGGTCTGCCCGCCTCCATCCGGATCGGCTCCCGCTCGCATCTTGCGGCACCGGGATTGGCAACATCCTACCGGCCCCTCCGATCACCAACGGTGCCCTCGCCATCCCGGGACGGTCTTGCCCCTCCCCGAAGCCGAGACCCCCAGCCCACCGAGGGCGTTCGTATACTCGATTCCCAGATGAGCGACGCCCCTCCGCCCGAGCCGGACCTCGACTCGGTCGCCGCCTCCCTCCACATGGATGCCGCGGACATCGCGGTCTTCTTCCAGGTGTTCTGCGGCAAGCTGCTCGACACCGTGCCGGGTGCTGTCCAGGTCCAGCGTGAGGGCGGCCTCTTCAAGAAGGATCACCCGATCCGGAAGATCACGGTCCGGACGGGAGAGGATGTCTTCGAGGCCGAATTGAGCCGTGGTTCGGTTGCGTGCCGACACGCTCATGCGGTCCGGGGTATCGTTCTCCGCTCCGAGGATCTGGGCTTCGAGGCCTGGCGTCGAGCGCTGGTCGCGGTCCTGGGCACCCAGGCCCAGGTCAGCTCCGAGGCGCTCGCCGGTCTGCGTTCCGAGGTCACCTGAGCTTCCCCCCCGCCCGTCCATCCCCACAGGAGGCGCGCCCGTCATGACCCAGCAGGAGGATCCCCCTCAGCCGGTCGAAGCTGCACCGGCGCCCCTCGAGGGGCTCCCCAAGGACGCGCTCCGCCGCCTCGCCGAGCTGCAGGGCAAGGACGCCCTCTTCACCAGCGACCTCTCGGTCAACGAGTTCCTGCTGGTCAAGGAGGCCGGTTTCCACCCGCGCGGCCTGGTGGTGGGCAGCAGCATCTACCACATCGGCTTCAGCTCCAAGGGCTGGAGCTCGAGCGAGGTCCAGACCCTGACCCAGGCGATGTATGCGGCCCGCGAGCTGGCGATGAGCCGGATGGAGGAGGAGGCCGACGTGCTGGGCGCCGACGGCATCGTCGGGGTCCGTCTCGACGTCGGCTTCTACGAGTGGGGTCGGGGCACGGCCGAGTTCCTCGCCCTGGGCACCGCGGTGAGCGCCGAGGACGGGGGCGACTGGAAGACGCCGGCGGGCAAGCCCTTCACCTCCGACCTCTCCGGCCAGGACTTCTGGACCCTGCTCCAGGCGGGCCATGCGCCGCTGGGGCTGGTCATGGGCACCTGCGTCTACCACGTCGCCCACCAGGGGATGTTCAAGGCGATGGGCAACATCGGGCAGAACAAGGAGATGCCCAACTTCACCCAGGCGCTGTACGAGGCCCGCGAGCTGGCCATGGAGCGGATGCAGGACGAGGCCAAGAAGGTCGGCGCCGAGGGCATCGTCGGGGTGCAGATCCAGGAGAAGTCCCACATCTGGGGCAGCCACACCATCGAGTTCTTCGCGATGGGGACTGCGGTCCGCAAGCTGCCCGACCGCGAGATCGCCACGCCGCGCATGGTCCTCTCGCTGGACCGCTGATGAGCGACGAGGCTGCCGCAACCGCCCAGCAGCGCCAGCTGGCCAGCATCGCCTCGCTCGAGCGGGGTGGGTTGCCGCTCGCCGCCCAGGAGCGCATCGAGGAGCTGCGCGAGGGCAGGTCCGCCTGGACCAGCGACCTCTCCGTCTCCGAGATGGCGGCCATCCAGCACGCCGGCTTCGAGCCGGTGGGGATGGTGATGGGCTCGAGCGTGTACCGGATCGCGGCTCAATGGGGGTACACCACCGTCTACGGCATGGGCGGGGCAGTGAGTGGAGGCAGGGTGCGCACCTATCCCTGCCCGCACGGCTTCTACGGCTACGGGGTCGGCAGCGAGCACCGCACCGGGTACAACTGGGAGCACCGCTACTACGAGGCGGGCATCACCGAAACCCGCAACGCCGCGCTGCGCCGGATCCTCGAGGAGGCACACGGCCTGGGCGCTCACGGGGTGGTCGGGGTGCGCATCCTCCGGCGCCACCTGGAGGGCGTCGGCAACTCGCTGGAGTTCACCTGCATCGGCACGGCCGTGCGCCGCCGCGGCGGTCCGCAGCTCCGCTCCCCGTTCATGTCCCACCTGGACGGTGTCGCCTTCAGCAAGCTGCTCCACGGAGGCTACGTCCCGGTCGCGCTGGTGATGGGCATCGGGGCGCTGGAGATCGACCCCGGCTGCGGCACCGAGTGGGCGCTGCGCTCGTGGTCGAACACGCGCATCCAGCAGATCAGCGACGGCATCGAGGAGGCCCGGATGCTCGGCATCAACCACCTCGAGGCCGAGGTCGCGACCGTCGACGCCGACGGCGCCGTCGGCGTCGAGACCGATCTCTCCACCTATGAGCTGGGCGGTGAGTCGATGCTGGTCGAGCTCTTCCTGCTCGGCACCGCGGTGCGGCGCTATGCCAAGGCGCCACTCGACGAGCCCCCGCTTCCGATCATGAGGCTGCGCTGATGTCGGTCATGCCCCACGCTCGCGCCGACGCCGCTCTCGCCTGCCTGGCCGGGAAGGGCGGAGAGCGCCACCAGGGTCGTGCCTTCAGCAGCGATCTCTCGGTCGACGAGGCGGTGCTGCTCAAGGAGATCGGCTACGAGCCGCGCGGGCTGGTGGTCGGCAGCGCCGTCTATCACATCGGCATCCAGTACGCCAACTGGACCACCAACCAGGAGATGAGCGACCTGACCCAGGCGATGTATCAGGCTCGCACCGAGGCGCTCACCGCCATGGAACGGCACGCCCAGCAGGTCGGTGGTCAGGGCGTCGTCGGTCTCAAGCTCGAGGTCCAGGTCCACCAGGGCGGCCACCCCCTCGCCGAGTTCGTGGCCATGGGCACGGCGGTCGCCAACCCCACCGTGAAGTCAAGTGGGGTCTGGGTGAGCGACCTCTCCGGGCAGGACCTGTACCTGCTGATCCGGGCCGGCTACCAGCCGATCGGACTCGCTTTCGGGGCCTGCGTCTACCACGTCGCCCACCAGCGGCTCGGTGCCTGGGTCGGCCAGCAGAGCCAGAACGTCGAGCTCGGCAACTACACCTCCGCACTGTACGAGGCGCGCGAGCTGGCCATGACCCGGATGCAGCAGGAGGCGCAGCGAGTGCGCGCTCACGGCATCGTGGCCATGCGGATCGAGCAGAAGTCGCACATGTGGGGAAGTCATGTCATCGAGTTCCTGGCCATCGGGACCTCGGTCAAGCTGGTGGCCTCCGAGCACCGGAGGATCGCCCCCGAGCTGGCGGTGAGCCTCGACGACGAGGTGGTGCCGGTCGACGACTCGGTGCCTGCCCCCGGGGGCGCCGCCGAGGGCTGATGACCGGGACCGTGCACGGTCCGCGCGTGGTGCATGCTCCGCGCGGCACAACGCTCACCTGCAAGGCGTGGCCGCAGGAGGCCGCCATGCGGATGCTGATGAACAACGTCGACCCGGAGATCGCCGAGCATCCCGACGAGCTCATCGTCTACGGCGGCGGGGGGAAGGCGGCCCGTAGCTGGGCGGCGTTCGACGCCATCGTGGCCAGCCTCCGCGACCTCGGGAACGACGAGACCCTGCTGGTGCAGTCGGGCAAGCCGGTCGGCATCTTCCGCACCCACGAGTGGGCGCCGCGGGTGCTGATCGCCAACGCGAACCTGGTGCCGGAATGGGCCAACTGGCCCGAGTTTCGACGGCTGGACGCGCTCGGACTGACCATGTACGGCCAGATGACCGCGGGTTCGTGGATCTACATCGGGACCCAGGGCATCCTCCAGGGCACCTACGAAACCTTTGCGGCGATCGCCGCCAAGCGCTTCGGGGGGACGCTGGCCGGCACCATCACTCTCACCGCCGGGCTCGGCGGCATGGGCGGCGCCCAGCCGATGGCGGTGACCATGAACGAGGGGGTGGCGATCTGCGTCGAGATCGACCCCTCGCGCATCCAGCGCCGCCTGGAGACCGGCTATCTCGACGTCGTCGCCGACTCGGTGGACGACGCCCTGGACCGGGCGCTGGAGGCCAAGCGGAGCCGCACGCCGCTCTCCATCGCGGTCCTCGGCAACGCGGCGGACGTGGTGCCGGAGCTGCTCGCGAGCGGGGCCGAGATCGATGTGGTCACCGACCAGACATCGGCGCACGACCCCCTCATGTACGTCCCCCGCGGCGCCACCGTGGAGGAGATGGCGGAGCTGCGCCTCGCCGACCCGGTGGCCCTCACCGCCCGCGCCCGCGACTCGATGGCCGCCCACGTGGACGCCATGATCGGCTTCCTCGACCGCGGTGCCGAGGTCTTCGACTACGGCAACTCCATCCGCGCCGAGGCAAAGCTCGGAGGCTGCGCCCGCGCCTTCGACTTCCCCGGCTTCGTCCCCGCGTACGTCCGCCCGCTCTTCTGCGCGGGCAAGGGCCCCTTCCGGTGGGTCGCGGTCTCGGGCGATCCGGCCGACATCGCGGCCACCGACCGGGCCGTGCTCGACGAGTTCCCGGACAACGAGCCTCTGGCGCGCTGGATCCGGATGGCCGGCGAGAAGGTCAAGTTCCAGGGCCTGCCCGCTCGCATCTGCTGGCTCGGCTACGGGGAGCGCGACCGTCTCGGCCGCCGGTTCAACGAGATGGTGGCGCGCGGCGACCTCAAGGCGCCGATCGTCATCGGCAGGGATCACCTCGACACCGGCTCGGTGGCATCGCCGTACCGCGAGACGGAGGGGATGCGCGACGGGTCCGACGCCATCGCCGACTGGCCGCTCCTCAACGCCCTGCTCAACACCGCGTCGGGAGCGTCCTGGGTGTCGATCCACCACGGCGGTGGAGTCGGCATCGGGCGCTCGATTCACGCCGGCCAGGTGACGGTTGCGGATGGGTCTGCTCTGGCGGCTCAGAAGCTCGAGCGGGTGCTCACCAACGACCCCGGCAGCGGGGTGGTACGTCACGCCGACGCCGGCTACCCGGAGGCCGAGCGAGTGGCGGCGGAGAAGGGCCTGCGGCTGCCGATGCGCGAGTTCGGGGCCTGACCGCGGGGCGTGTCAGGACGTGCCGGAAAGCCGCGACGCGAACGCCGCCTCCACCGCGGCGAGCTGCACCGCGGCTCCCCTCCGCACCCTCTGCACATCGCTCCGCAGCACGTCGGCGCGTGACGAGTCGCTCATCGCGGCGAGGTTGACGCTGACGTTGGCCAGGGCGCCGGCAACCGCGGTGTGGAGCAGCTGGCCGGCCGAGTAGGCGTCGGAGGTCGCATTGGCGTTGCCCGTCTCGACCAGCTCCCGCGCCGTGGGCAGGAGGGCCGCCGCGCGGCGGGCCACCTCCAGCGGCACCTCCGCCGCCCCGGTCAGCGCCGACTGCACCGCCGCGGTGCGGGCCACCCGCTCCTCGTCCGTTCGGCGGGGCTGGCGGTACGCCGCCATCACGGCGTCGAAGGCGGCCGCGTCCCGGCTGGCGAGAGCGGTCAGGGCGGCACGTTCCGCGTCGGCCAGGGCAGCCACCTCGGCCATGCGGCCCTCGAGGGTTTCATAACCCTTCCGTCCGCTGGTGAGCCGCGCCACCATGGCGAGCAGCGCCGCGCCCGCGGCACCGCTCAAGGCCGCCGCCGAACCCCCGCCGGGGGTCGGCCGCTCCGAGGCGAGGGCGTCCAGGAAGCCATCCACCGTCATTGTCCCGATGCCGCTGCCCGGAGGCGAGGAGGAGGCATCGCCGCCTCCGGGCGCTGCCGCATCTGTCCCGGCGGCCGGGGCGGCGCTCCCGTGGCCGGCCACCAGCGTCTCGATCACCTGGGCGTCGGGCTTGAAGCCGCGCAGCTGCAGGTAGTGGGCGGCGGACTCCGCGAGCGCCGCTTGGGGGATGAGGCCGACGATCTCGGTGTCCAGCACCTGCATGCCGAAGCGGGCGGCCTCCAGCCGGACCAGTTCGAGGGCCCGGTACGGCGGGGTGGCCAGCGGGTCGAGCAGGTTCATCGAAACCTGGACGCAGGCGCGCTCGGGCACCGCGAAACCGATGGCCCGGACGTTCACCAGGCCGCCGGATCGCTCCCGCACCCGCCTGGCCACCTCCTTGGCGGCGCGCTCGTCGCTGCCACTCAGGTAGACGTTGAAGGCGACGAGCGGTGGCCGCGCCCCCACCGCGGTGGCTCCCGCCTTGCCGAGCTGGTGGGGGCCCATGTCCGGCAGCCGCCTTCCCTCGGCCACATCTGCCCGGAGGCCCTCGTACTCGCCGCGGCGGACGTCGGCCAGGCTGGCCCGGTCCGGGGTCGCGGCGGCGCGCTCGTACAGGTAGACAGGGAGCGAGAGGGTCTCGGCGAGCTCGCGGGCAAAGCTTCGGGCCAGCTCCACGCAGCTGTCCATCGTCACCCCCCGGATGGGGATGAAGGGGATCACGTCGACCGCCCCCATCCGGGGATGGCTGCCGTGCTGCTGCTCCATGTCGATCAGCTCGACGGCCTTGGCGGCTCCCGCCATCGCCGCGGCACGGGCGGCCTCCGGCGAGCCGATCAGGGTGGTGTCCAGCCGGTTGTGGTCGGGGTCCGACTGGCGGTTGAGCAGCGTGATGCCGGGGACGGACGTCATCGCTGCCACGATGGCGTCCATCACCTCGGCACGGCGACCCTCGCTGAAGTTGGGTACCACCAAGACCAGTGGCTCCGGTGCCGCGGCCGCGGCTCCGCTCATGGGCGTTACGCGGCCGAGCCGGCGGCGGGATGGAGGATACCGGCCACCTCGTCGAGGGGCATGTCGTCGCTCGGCAGGATGATGTCGCTCTTGGTGACGTCCGCGCCTCCGAGGACCACGCCCTTCTCCTTGACGAACGCGGTGACGTCCCGGAGGACCGAGTGGTACGCGTCGTCGTCGTTGGCCTCGACCGCGGCGACCAGGCGGTGGTCGTACATGTCCAGGTCGGACTGCAGCGACGCCTCCAACCGGTACTGGTCATCGCCGTGGATGCGGACCACGATCCCCTGCGCGCTGATCGCCACGGGGGCCGCCACGGCCGGCGCGGGCAGCGCCGCCTGCTGCTTCATCGCGGCCAGCTTCGCCTGCACGCTGCTGTCCACGACGGTCGCGCTGATCTGATCCTCGAGAGTGGAGGTGCCGCCGGTGAGCAGCGGGGTGTCCAGGGTGCCACTCTCCAGCAGAGCGTCGACGGCGTCGGCGTGTGCCTGGGTCCGGGCGATCTTGTCCTGGGCGCGCTGCATCATCATCGCCGCGTCGCTCGTGTGCTCGCCGATCCCGGCCAGGGTGTCCCCGGCCGTGCTGGTCGCCTTGGCCGCCTCGTACGAGGCCTTGAGCGACTCCCGCTGGGTGGCGAACGACTGCACCTTGGCCTGGTACTTCTGGAGCGCCACCTGCAGTTTCTCGACCTGGGCTCTGAGCGTCTCGATCTGCGGGTCCAGGCCCTGGCGCTGCTGCTGGAGAACCTCGGCCTGGGTCAACGCCTGGGTGGCCAGGTCATCCTTGCCCGCGGAGACAGCCTTCTGAGCGGCGTCGTTCAGCGAAGCGATCCGGGTGTCCATCGTCTTGGCCTGGTTCTCGACCCGCTTCTGGCCGGTGGTCGCCTCGACCAGCGCGGTCCGGAGCTTCTGCTGCTGCTCCAGCAGCTGCTGGTACGAGAGATCGATCGCCTGGGACGGGTCCTCCATCTTGTCCAGAGCGGCGTTGGACTTCTGCTGGACGATGTTGCTGAAGCGCCGGAACACGCTCATGAGGGGTCTCCTTCGGGGTGGCAGCCGGACTATGGGGACGTTGCGAATTCTATGCACTGGCTGACCGCCCCGCTCTGCCACTCGGCGTGGCCGTCCGAGCTGCGCCCTCCTGAGCCTTCCCGGGGGGAGCGAGCCGAGCGCGGGCGACCGGCGGTTGCGCTCAGCGGAGGTCGAGGGGCGCCGCGGCGGCGGCCGCCGCCTGGGCCCGGGTGAGCACCCCGGTCGCGACCAGGCGGTCGAGGACGTAGGACTGCCGTTGCCCGGCGAGCGCCAGGTGCTGGAGGGGGTCGAGCAGGGTCGGTGCCTGGGGGAGCCCGGCGAGCAGCGACGCCTGTGCCCAGCTCAGCTGATCCGGGGGGAGGCCGAAGTACCCCTCGCTGGCGGCGAGCACCCCGTAGTAGCCGTTGCCGAAGTAGATGGCGCTCAGGTACATGCTGAGGATGGCCGGCTTGGTGTAGTGGCCGTCCAGCTTGAGGGCGAGCGCGACCTGCGCGACCCGGTCGGGGATCCCGGTCCGGCCGCCGGTGTAGAGGACCTTGGCGAGCTGCTCGGTGATGGTGCTGCCCCCCTCGTCCACCCCGGTGAACCATCCCCAGAGCGCCCGGCCGGCTCCGGCCACGTCGATCCCGTCGTTGCTGTAGAAGGTGCCGTCCTCGGCCGCCACGATGGCCTCGGACACGCGCCAGGAGGGCTCCGCCGGGACCGGCACGGAGCCGTGCTCGCGGTCGCTGGCCGCGACCAGCGCCGGGGCCCCGGCGACCGGCGGAGTGGCCAGTGCGGCTCCCGCCAGGACGGTCCCGGGGATGAGGAGGAGCGCCAGCCCGGCGCGGAGCAGGCGCTGCCACCGGGGCGACCGCGGCCGGCCGGGCGCCGGCGATGGGCGCGGCGGTATCTCGGGCGCAGGGGTGGCGCCCTCGGGATTGACGGCCGCCGTCGCAGCCGGATCGGGCTGGGGCCGGTCGACCGGCTCCACCGGCGGGGTCTCGAGCACTCTGTTCATGGGAACGGGCGAGGTGAGAGGACGGATACGGGGCGGTTCTGCCGGGCGGCAAAGACTCCACTCCCCCGCGACGTCCCGGGACCTCGCCCCCATTGTCGCCGCCGATCCTTGCGATCCCCTGCCGGAGCCCGCGTCCCTCGCGGCGCTAGAGTGCCGCCAGGCCGTCTCAGCCGCGCGGTCCCCCCGGGCCGTCCCGCCGCGATGTCAGGAGTCGCTCATGGAGATCACCTCGGTCGCCATCCACAAGCCGGAGGACGTCAACCTCATCCTCGGCCAGAGCCACTTCATCAAGACGGTGGAGGATCTCCACGAGGCGCTGGTGGGAGCCGTGCCCGGGATCAAGTTCGGGCTCGCCTTCTGTGAGGCCTCCGGGCCGGCCCTGGTCCGCTGGAGCGGCACCGACGACGAGCTCACGGACCTGGCCCGCGGCACCATGCTGAGGCTGGGCACGGGCCACGCCTTCCTGATCCTGCTCGGCAACGCCTTTCCGATCAACGTGCTCCCGGCGGTGCGGGCGGTCCAGGAGGTCTGCGGCATCTACTGTGCCACCGCCAACCCGGTGGAGGTCATCGTCGCCGAGACCGACCATGGCCGGGCCATCCTCGGGGTGGTCGACGGCGTGCGCAGCCGCGGCATCGAGGGCGAGGCCGAGATCGCCGAGCGCAAGGAGATGCTCCGCCGCTTCGGGTACAAGGCGAGCTGACGCCCCCGCCGCGTCCGGCGTGGGCAGCCCGGCTCAGCGGACGGCGGGCGACAGACGCTCCGCGAGGTAGCGCAGCGCGATCGGGTACCGGTACTCGATCGACATGTGGCCTCCCTCGAAGAGCTCAAACCGGACGTCGGTCACCCCGATCTGCTCCAGAGCCCGCCGGAAGGCCTCGCCCCCGAGGTCGAGGTACCACTCGTCGCTCCGGCCGCCGTCGATGAAGATGGCGCGGAGCGAGCGGAGCGCGTCGGCGTACCGGGGGGCCATGCGCACCGGGTCCCACTGCAGCCACTGCTCCCACACCTCGGGGATCAGCATGCCGGTGGCAGTGTCGAAGGGAAGCCGGACGGTGCCGTCGGAGTCGGCGGAGTAGGCGGCAGCCATCGCCCAGGCGTTGGCCAGCTCGCCGTCACCGTCCCGGCTCATCGCCGGCCGGGAGCGGAAGTCCGCCCAGAAGCGGTCGTAGCTGCCCTCGTAGCGGTCGCGGAGCACCCGGGCGCACTTCCGGAAGTCGGGCAGGTAGCAGTTCTCGAAGACGGCGTCGCCGGCGTGGTCGGCCATCCCCCCGAAGAGGTCGGGCCGGAGCATGCAGGTGACCATGGCGCCGTACCCGCCGCTCGACTTGCCCGCGATCCCGCGGTGGGCGGCGGCGGCGAGGGTCCGGTACTGGCCGTCCACCCAGGGCACCACCTCCTCGCAGAGGTGAGTGTGGTACATGCCGGTCGCCGGCGAGTCCAGGAACTGGCTGCCTCCCACGGAGGTCCAGCAGTCGACGAACACCACCACCACAGGGGGCGGGGCGTCGTCGCCGCTGAAGAGGGCGTCACAGAGCTCGGGGAAGTTGGGACGGAAGGCGCTCCGCCCATGCCACATGTCGAGCTGGCCGGTGTACCCCTGGATCATGTAGACGGAGGGGTAACGCTTCTCGGGGTGGTCGTCATAGCCGGGGGGCAGGTAGACCTCGATGGGGCGCACCCGGGGGTCACCCAGCGGATTGTTCCGCAGGGCTGCGCTCGTGATCACCGACTGCTCGAAGCGGCCCCCGTGGGCGCGGCGCCAGGGAGGGCCGACCGCACGGGCTCCCCCCTTCCCGGACTCTGGATCGGACATGTGGCCTCCCCCGATGGGCGTGAGCCGAGGCTGAATCAATTGATCCTACCCGCCGAGACCCGCTGCCAGGGCGAGGCGCTCTCGATGCTCAGGCGGCGGTGCGACGGGGAGCCGGGCGCTGGCGCCGGAACGACCCGACGGGGCGGCCCGTCCGGACCGGCTGGGCCGGACGGAATGCCGGCTCCGGGTTCTCGCTTTCGGCGAGGTAGAGCCATTCGCCGCGGGCGAGGAGTGGTTCGGCGTGGAGACGTGGCAGGCGGGGGGCGCCTCCGCGTTGCAGCTTGTGCCACTGCTCGGCGTCGGCGGTCGAGAGCAGGGTGATGGCCCGGCCCGCGGCGCCGTTGCGCGCAGTGCGGCCGATCCGGTGGGTCAGCCACTGCGCGGTCTCGGGCAGCTCGTAGTTGACGACCAGGCCGACGTGGGGGACGTCGAGGCCGCGGGCGGCCACGTTGGTCGCCACCAGGACGTCCACGTCGCCGTCGCGGAAGCTGCCGATGGAGCGCTCCCGGGCGTTCTGGGAGAGGTTGCCCTGGAGCTCGGCCACGCGCAGCTGGAGGGTCTCCAGCTTGCGGGCGAGCTTCTTGGCGCCGTGCTTGGTACGGGTGAAGACGATCGTCCCCGAGCCGGCAGGCTGGAGCTTGAGAAGCGTCACCAGGGAGTCCATGCGCTGCTCGTCGTTGACGTGGAGCACGCCGTGCTCGAGGGTGGGCTCGACGTCGGCGGCGACCTGAACCCGCTGTGGCTGACGGAGGTGGCGGTCGATCATCCGCTGCACCCAGTCGGGCATGGTCGCCGAGGCGAGCACGGTCTGGCGCGCGGCTCTGGCCAGGCAGAGGCTCATGATCCGCTCCACCTCGCGGGCGAAGCCGGCGTCGAGCATCTCATCCGCCTCGTCCAGCACCAGGTACTCGACCGCGGAGAAGTTGACCCGGCCCTGCCCCACGAGATCAAGGATCCGTCCGGGGCATCCGACCACGATGTCGGGACCGCCGGCCAGCGCCTGGTACTGCGCCCCGTAGCCGACGCCCCCGTAGAGGACGGCGACCCGCAGCGCGCGGTCGAGGCCGGCGATCACGGTGGCGACCTGGAGCGACAGCTCCCGGGTGGGCCCGACCACCAGGGCGCGAGGTCCCCCGGGGCGGTGGCCCTGCAGCCGTTCGATCATGGGGACGGCGAACGCGAGGGTCTTCCCGGACCCCGTGGGCGCCGCGATGACGGTGTCATGGCCGGCGAGGAGGTGGGGAAGTGCCTCGCGCTGCACCTCGTTGGGGGCGTCGATGCCCTGCCGGGTGAGCGATTCGAGGGTGCGCGCACGCACTCCGAGTTCTGCAAACGATGTCATGGGTTCTCCGGGCGCACACCAGCCTGGCCGTGTAGTGGCGGCTGGACCGCGCTGGCCCCTCTCGGGGGTGGGAAGCGTTCTTGAGGACCCCGCCGGAAGCGGGGGAGAGGGTTCGCCAAGATGCCGTCGACGTGGTCGACTGCCATTGACGGTAACAGAAGCCCGCTCGCTGGCGGGTTTCGTCATGGACGCGGCGGCGGATGGGGACGGCCGGGAGCGGCGCCTCCGCGGGTCACCTCGGGGGCGTGGGGGCCCTCTCGGCAGCGGACGTGGAGCCGCCTGGCTGGCAGGCGGTGGGCGGCACGGCGGTGGCGGCGAGCGGGGCCCGGGAGAGCTCCGGGCCGGCATGCGCGGCACCGCTCGCACCGTGACGGCCGCCGTGGCCCGGGACCCCCAGGTGGGGCGACTGGTGGGGGTCGATCTTGATCCGCGGTACCCAGGCGTCGCGCAGCGCCGTCTGGCTGGTCACGACCGGCGGAAGGTCGCCGCGGACCACCTGGGCCAGGCTGACCTCGTCGAGCACGTCCCGGATGTAGGACCTGACCGCCACCCACACGTCGCGGAGCGCCTCCGTGTGCCCGGTGTAGGCGAGCTGGTCCGGGCGGTAGTCGCCCACCCGGGCCAGTGGCCCGTCGATGACCCGGATGACGTCACCCAGGGTGATGGTGCCGGGATCCCGCGCCAGCTCAAATCCGCCCCCCACCCCCCGGTGGCTGATGACCAGCCCCTCCTCTTTGAGCTCGGCAAGGATGTTCTGGAGGAATTTGAGCGGGATGTTCTGGAATTCGCCGATGTGCTCCGCGCTGACCGTGCCCGGCCCATGGGCCGCCAGCTCGATCGCCGCCCGGACGGCGTAGTCGGCCTTCACCGAGACGCGCATGCCGCACATTGTGACCGCAGGGCCGGCACCCGCACTTCATTGGTAGACATTGGGTTCGACGGCCGTCCCGGCATCATGCGAACGGGCTCCGCCGCGCTGGTGGGGGCGAGAGGGCACACAGACTGCACGCAGGCGTCCCGCGGCGGCGGGACGCCTCGCGCGTCATCCCAGTTGACCCAGGGCGTCCGCTCTCCCGGCTACACCGCCTGCTCGAGCACCGGCGTCCCGGCGCGCTCCTCGCGGTCGAAGGGGAGCGCCAGGAGTGCAAAGGCGAGCAGGGCGAACACCGCCGCCTCGATGATGTACCAGGGCCAGGGGGCGAAGAGGTCGAGCGGTGTGGTCCCGCGAGGCGGCTTGCCGGCCAGGTTGAAGTAGTTGGCCCGGGTCGCCAGGTCAAAGACCCCGACGGCCGCCGCGTAGGCCAGGGTGGCCTGGAAGGCTCTGGTCACTGCGCCCTTGCCGGGAACGTAGCCGAGCCCGCAGACCAGGAAGAGGGCCGCGATGATCACGCCGCAGTGGTCGATGTAGTACTCGAAGTACCAGTAGCTGCCGAGCGGCAACGATCGGTCCGGCCAGAGCAGGCCCATGGTGGTCGCCGCCATCCCCCAGAAGTAGGTGATCTCGACCAGCCGGCGCCGGCGCCAGAGGAGCGCTCCCCCCGCCACGAACGCGGCCAGGTCGCAGAGGTTGAGGGGGAGGCCGTACCGGATCGACCAGTTGCCGTTCCACACCCCGCTCAGGCAGTAGGCGGTCTGATTGACGACCAGGGCGCCGGCCAGGCCGCGGGCCGCCCACGTGCTCCGGCGGCTCGGCCATCGCCTGCCGGCGACGACCGCCGCCCAGATGGCGACCGCCGTGAAGGCGAGCGCCCCGAGGTGACCGACGCTCCAGAACTGATTCACGTTTCCTTGCCGGTTGCCGGGATTGGGGCTGTTTCTAGCACACCACGGCCCGGTCGACCAGAGCCGAATAGCCGCACCGCCCGAGTCGCGGCTCGCCGTCATCGGACGATCTCGACGAGGAGGACGCAGGCGTCGAGGACGCCGCCAGCGAAGTGTGGCAGGCCCATGCGGCTTCCCGGAGGGTTTGCCCCCTGGAGCCGACGGGGAGATTCGAACTCCCGGCCAGCGGTTTACGAATCCGTTGTCCCTGAGATCAAATCAGCGAGCCGCTGAACTCGGGTGACGGACTAACTGACGGACTGGGGGTTTTGTCCACAGGCTTTTCCACAGGCCCGCGGCCTCAGCGCAACCAGCGGTTCTGCAAACCCCGGGAGCCCCTCAAAGGGGGCGCTGGAGGGCCAGTCCCAGGCGGTCTCGTCGGCCATAGAACGCAAGGGACTCCCATAGGACGTAACCCCCCGGGGCTTACGCTCTATGGGCTCGGCCGCTTGGACCGCCAGCGGGCGAGCGCGAGAAGCGCCAGCACGAGCGGGGACACCACCTCGACGCTGCGAAGCAGGACGCCACTCCCCTCCCACGCCTCGGCGAGCAGGCCGATGATGACGAACCACAGAACCAGGGACCAGCAGCCGCCGCACCCGCAGCCGTGGCGGACGTTGACCTGTTGCGCCATCTCGATCCCCTCTCAGACGGGCCGCTGGAGAGCCAGGCCCAAGCGGTCAGCGGCGGCCCGCTGGAGGGAATCAGCCACCCCGCCGTAGTGCCGGGCAGTCAGCGACACCGAGCTGTGCCCGAGCTTGCGGCTGACGACGCTGATGTCCGCGCCCTCGGCCAGCATCAGAGCGCCGTGCGCGGCCCGGAGATCGTGCCAGCGCAGCCGAGAGAGCCCCGCGGCGGCGAGGGCATCCTGGAACGAGTGCGTGACCGCGTTGCCGTTGCGCGGCGCGCCGGTCGCGGTGGTGAAGACCAGGCCGGGGATCGGCTGCCGCCAGCGGCTACCGGCCGCGAGCTGGGCGGCGAGCTGGGCCTGGCGCTCTTGGTGGAGGGCCTCCAGCGCCGAGTCAGTCAGCGGGACCACGCGCCGGCTGGCGGTGCTCTTGGGCTCGCCGAGCGAGTAGGCGCCAGCGGTCCGCTGGAGCGTGGTCCTGACGGTCAGACAGCGCCGCTCCGTGTCCACGTCGGCCCAGCGCAGCCCGAGCTGTTCCCCGAGCCGTAGGCCTGTGGTGATCGCCACGGTGGCGAGGCGGCGGAGGCCGGGCTCGGTACAGGCGTCAAGCACGGCCCACACCTCCGCGGGCTCCAGCACGGTGGGGGTGGGCGCTGGCACTCGCGGAGCATCCGCCAGCCGGGCGACGTTGCGCCCCACGAGGCCGTCTCGCTCGGCATCGGCGAGGGCGCAGCGGAGCACCGCCCGGCAGTGACCCGCGGTCCTCGGCGAGAGCCCGTCTGCCTGTACCGCGGCCATCATCCGCGCCACGTCTGAGGGCGCCAGCGCGTGGAGCTTGAGGCGGCCGAGCTTGGGGACGAGCTGGCCGCGCACCAGACCCGCGTACCGGGTGAGGGTGCTGGGCCGGAGCCTCGGCGCCGCGTCGTCAAGCCAGCGCGCCAGGTAGGCGGTCACAGTGAGCCGCTGATCGGTGGCGGGCAGGCCCGCGGCGAGCTGACGGCGAAGATCGGCGAGCCGGCGCACCGCCTCGGCCTGGGAGGGCGCGATCACCGAGCGGTACAGACGCCGCCCCTCCGGGCTCCAGCCGAGCTGCACCCGGCCTTCCCAGCGGCCATCCTTCCGCGGCCACAGCGACCCTTCCCCACGACCTCGACGGCTCATGTCCGACTCCTCGCGCGCCTCGGGTACGGGCTCTCCGAGGCAGTGTCTCCCGCCATACCCTTGTCGGTGGGATAGCCGAGGAGGCCCCGCTTGCGAGCCTCGCTGATGTACCGCCGCGCTCCGGGCTTGCCGATCCCGTAGGCCGTCGCCACGGCGACGACTGGGCGGCTTCCGCCCTCCTGAAGATGCCGCCGGTAGATTGCCGCGACCTCCTCGAACCGGGAGGCGGGCAGCGGTGCCGGTCCCTTGCCCGGCACTCCCACGGGGGTCGCGCTGAATCCAGACCCATGTGCCAGGGCCGCGGCCTTCAGCCGACCGATGGGCAGCGCCCGCACCAGGGCGGCGCTGAGGATCACAGGCGGTCGCGGCTTTCCATCGGGCCCGAGCCGGCCGAGGATCTCCAGTACGTCGGCGACCTCCGACGCCATCTGTCCGGCAGGGCGCGAGCCTGGCGGGCCGACATGGAGCCCGACGACCTCAAGGCGCCCGCCCACCATCTCGATCCTCAGCGCCACGTCAACCGGGGGGTCGTAGCACATCGCCTGTACCCAATCACCCTCCGGGTGCGTGACCGTGAACTCACCCCATCGGTCGCCGCCTGTCCCGCCCACTGGTCCTCCTGGGGGTGCTAGGGAATGTCCAATACGTGCATTGTAGTAGGTTCGGCCATGGGCATGTATGGTGGGCCGTATGAGTTCACCCGTGACCAGCCGTCCGCTCGCCGTGGGGGTCCGGACGGCAGCCGCAATGCTCGGCATATCGAGAGGGACTCTTTATCCGCTTCTTATGGCCGGGGTCATCCCGTCCGCTACGATTAACTCTAGGCGCGTCATTCGCGTCGAAATGCTAGATGTCTTCCTGCGCCAGCGCGAGGCGGCAGGCCAGCCGTGATGACCGCGACCGTCCCCCAGGACCTCGACCCTGCGGTCGCTGCCCACATTCGCCGACTCGGCGCTCGCCTGGTCCGGCCGGACGAGGCGCCGCTGCCTTGGCGAATCCGCCAGATCGCTCGCCGGGCCGCCACCGCCGCGGGGGTCAGCCACGAGGTCGCCCTGCAGCTCGTCTGCGAGGGCGTCGCCGACGGGCCTCCGTCATGAGCCCGACGGCTGCGGTCCGACCGCTCGACCGGGTTCTCGCCGCCTTGCCCGATCCGAAGCGCGACGGGGCTGGCTGGCGGGCTCGCTGCCCGTCGCATGAGGACCGCCGCGCCAGTCTCGGCATCCGCGAGGCCGAGGACGGCCGCGTGCTCATGCGCTGCCGGGCCGGCTGCAAGACCGAGGCCGTCGTCGCGGCTCTCGGGTTGACCTGGGGCGCCTTGTATCCCGACCGCCCAGCGGACACTGGCCGCGGGGCTCAGCCTGCCGCGAACGGCCACCCCGCGACCGCAGGAAGGACCGTCCGCCACGAGCTGCACGCGCTCGACGGAAAGGTGCTCGCCGTTCACATTCGCCAGGTGGACGCGGCTACCGGAAAGAAGCTTGGCGCCGTCTGGTGGGAGCGCCCGGACGGCAGCCGCGGCCTGGGCGGGTCGCGCGTCGAGGACCTGCCGTTGTTCGTGCCAGGCTCGGCCGCAACTCTGGCCGGAATCGAGGACGGGGCCGAGGTGATCCTCACCGAAGGCGAGCCGGCCGCGGTCGCCCTCGCCTGGTGCGGGATCGTCGGCGTCGCCACGGTGACTGGAGCGGCCACGATCCCGACTGACGCCGTGCTCAGCTGCCTGGTCCGCCTCCGCGTCCTACTCTGGCCCGACGCCGACGATCCTGGCGCCGAGCACATGCAGCGGATCGCCGCCCGCCTGGTGGCCCTCGGGTGCGGCAGCGTGGAGGTGATCGAGTGGCCCGAGGCGCCGGCGCGAGGCGATGCCCGGGACTTCCTGCTGCCGCACGTCAAGGACGCCGCCGCTGGGCGGATCGCCGTCGAGGCGCTGCCGCGGCGACCCTGGAGCCCGCCAGGACCCGAGCCGGTTACCGCACATATCGCACTTTCCGCGCCACCTACAGAGACGTGGCCCGAGCTTGACGGTGCGGCCCTCCACGGCCTCGGGGGTGAGGTGGTCGCTGCCATCGACCCACACACCGAGGCCGATCCCGTCGCGGTCCTCACGTCCTTCCTGGCCGCGTTCGGCAACGTGGTCGGACTCAGCCCACACGTCGAGGTTGGGGCGACCTACCATCCGGCCCGCATCTTCGCCGCCCTGGTGGGGGAGACATCGAGAGCCCGCAAGGGTGATAGCTGGGCCGCGGTGCGCCGGCTTATGGCCCAGGCCGTGCCCGAGTGGGCCGAGACCCGGGTTCAGGGCGGGCTCAGCTCGGGTGAGGGGCTGATCTCCGCAGTTCGCGACCCGGTGGAGGAGACCGAACGAAAGACCGGCGAGCGCCGCGTCGTTGACGCCGGGGTCGAGGACAAGCGGCTTCTCGTGGTCGAGCCCGAGTTGGGCCGGACCCTGCGGGTGATGAAGCGGGACGGCTCGACGCTCAGCGCCGTCATCCGCGATGCCTGGGATTCGGGCTCGCTCAGGGTCATGACCAAGACCCAGCTCCGCGCCACCGGGGCTCACGTTTCGATCCTCGGCCACATCACCGAGGAGGAGCTGCGCCGCGAGTTGGATGACACGAGCCTCGCCAACGGCTTCGCCAACCGGTTCTTGTGGCTGGCCGTCCGTCGTTCCAAGCGGCTGCCGGAGCCCGAGCCGCTCGACGGCCCGACTGTGGAGCGCTTGTCGGCGAGGATCGCCGAGGCGGCCCGCTTCGCCCGCGCCTGTGGTGCCGTCCCCCGCGACGACGAGGCCCGCAAGGTGTGGGCCGAGGTGTACCCGGGCCTCACCGCCGACCGGCCGGGGATGCTCGGGTCGATTCTGAGCCGCTCTGAAGCCCATGCCGTCCGGCTCAGCCTGATCTACGCCCTCCTCGATCAGAGCAGCGTCGTGCGCCGCGAGCACCTTCACGCCGCCCTCGCGGTCATCGACTATGCCGAGGCATCGACCCGGCACATCTTCGGCGACCGGCTTGGCGATCCCGTGGCCGACGCCATCGTCGCCGCGCTGGCTGACGGACGCGAGCTGACCCGGAACGCGCTACGCGACCTCTTCGGCCACCACGGAGGCTCCCAGCGGATCGCCGCCGCCCTGGTCGACCTCGCCGCCCGCGGGCTGGTGACGGCTGAGACCAGGGAGACCGGCGGGCGCCCCGCCGAGGTGTGGAGGCGAGCCTCATGAGCCTCACGACCGTGCGCGGTAAGTGCGTTTTGGGCGGAAACGGGTGGGTGACCGGGACTTACCGCACATATCGCACTTTCCGCGCACCCCGAGGGACCGCAGAATGAGCTACCTCGACCGCGCCCGAGCCGTCCGGGTGGAGTGGGACGAGACCGCCGCCGAGCGGGCTCTTGACGCCGCTCTCGACCGGATCGGCCGCTCCTGCGATGCCCTGCCGGATGACGCGACGTTCTGGAGCGACACCGACCGCGTCGACCGCGAGGAGGCCGTCAACATCGCCATGTTCCGGCATGACCGCGCCGCCTTCGGCGCCGCCCTCGCCGAGCTGGAGCGCTACTGCCTCGCCACCTACAGTCCGACCGTCGCCGAGGCGGTCGAGCCGTGATCCCGCTCCTTCGCTCGGGCCGGAGTGTGGGTGCCAGCTACAGGTCACCGCACCGTGCGGATGCTGGTATCCCTCCGGCCTTCCCGACGACACACGGAGGCGCCGACCATGAGCGTTATCTGGACGCCCACCGACCGCAGCCGCTGGCGGCCGGTCCCCGTCGACCTCGCCAACGACCACCTTGGAGAACCCGCCATGTCCAACCGACTTGACCTGGCCTTCGCGAGCCCGCTGACCAGAGCCTACGTGGCCGCTGCACAAGAGAACGGCGACCGCAACGTCCTTCTCGGGGACGGACACGTCATCAACGTCGCGGCGGAGGCCCAGCGGCTCGCCGACATCGACCGAGCGGCGCAGGCAGCCCGCCAGGCAGAGGCCCAGCGCATCGCCCGGGCGAGGGCCGGGCTGTGAGAGCGCTCAGCGACATCGACCTCCGCAACCCGGCGACGGAGCCCCAGCTATGGGAGCTGACCCACGCCAACAGCCGGCCAGGCGAGCAGGAGCTAGTCCGCGGTGCCGCGATGCTCCGGTACATGGAGACCGTCTCGGCGCTGCGGGCTCACCTTGCGGGGGTCAGTGTCCGCCGCGCCGACGCCGACACCCAGACCGTCATATGCTGGAGTTGCTCGGCCGCTCCGTCGGCATGGTGCGCGCCCGGGGTCGAGGGGTCGATCTGCGACCCTTGCTTCGAGGCGGCACTCGACCTTCTGCGCGAGATCGACGCGAAGCGAGCCGAAGCGGCCGACCCGCTGCCGTTCTGACCATGAGCCAGCCCCGCTGTGGTGCCACCAATCGTAAGGGCGAGCCCTGTGCCCACAGGGCTCTGGCCGGCCAGGCGCGCTGCCACTACCACGGCGCGGCGTCACCGCAAGCCCAGGCCGCCGGTCAGAGGCGTCTGGCTGAGGCCAGGGCGCTGGCGACGGTCGAACGCGAGGGCGTCCGGCCCTTGGGCAGTCCCATCGAAGCCCTACGGGAGCTGGCGAGCGAGGCGCTGACGCTCAAGGAGTTTTTCCGGGCCCGAGTCGCCTCCCTCCAAGAGCTGCGCTACCAGGGCGGCGGGTTCGAGCAGACCCGAGCCGAGCTGCTGCTCTACGAGCGCGGCCTGGACCGAGCCCAGAAGTTCCTGTCCGACTTGGTCCGGCTCAACCTGGACGAACGCCGGGCGAAGCTGGAGGAGGCGGAGGTGGCGATGGTCGGGGACGCCATCATCGCCGGTCTGACGGCGATCCTCCCGCCCGAGATGCAACGGGAGGGACTGGCGGCCGCGAGCCGGTACCTGACGACGCTGGACGTCACCGCGCGGGAGGTACGGCCGCCGGCCGCTACCGGTGAGAGTTCAAGGTCCCAGCCAACGCAAGGACGCTCGGGCGTTATGCGGTCAGACCGAGCCGCCCCGATCCCGATACACTCGTCCTTGGAGCCCTAGGTCCCTTTCCCAGGAGGCTGCAAGACGTGTTCGACAAGCATCGGGCAAAAGTGGCGGCGGAAGCGTACGAGAAGGCCCTGGGCGAGTGGCGGGGACAGAGGGACGGGATGGCCGAGCTGATCCAGACGGCCGAGACGTTCGAGGGAGTGGCCTCCAACGACGTAATGCTTCGCGACAGCGAGAGGCTCTTCTTGACGGTTGCCGGCGCCGCCCTGGTCGGTGAGCGGCGTCTACCGGGCCAATGGAAAGGCAAGTCCCAAGGCTTCTCCATCCCGGTCGGTAGTATTCGCGGCCGCTCGATCCGGTACCGCACGGGTACCAGCCGCGGTCACCTTGTGCAGGGGGCGGTGGTGCCTGCGGCTGTTGATACGGGTACCGTATTCGTGACGAACCAGCGCGTCATCTTCCAGGGCAAGAAGCAGACGCGCGAGTGCCTTTTCCCCAAGCTGATCGGCTTCGAGCACGATGCTGACGGCTCGACCACTTTCTCAGTGTCCAACCGCCAGAAGCCCACGACGATCCACTACGGACCCGCAGCCGCTCCGACGTTCGACTTCCGTTTCGACCTCGCTTTGGCACACTTCCGGAGTGAGGTGCCCGCCCTGGTTCAGACGCTGCAGGGATACCTCGCACAGATCGACGCCACGCGGCCCGTCGCGCCCGCCGCACTGCCGGCTTAGTCAGGGCGGTTCCAGACTCACCTTAGCGGCGATGAATGTCGGGGTGGCTGCCCGGCAATCAGCCAGCGCTCGGCGGCCTACTGATACAGGGGCCGTTTCTCCCCGTCGTGGTATGAACACGCGCCCGATACCCCGCCCGAGTGCGAGTACGTGCCGTCCACGCACTGGTCGACGTAACCTTTGGTTGATTCCCAGAAGGAGGGGATGCAATCGAAGTAGTCGCAGAAGTTGGACTGAGGGTCATAGATGAGTGCGCCGGAGCAGAAGTTGTAGCCCCAAGGGTTGGATGGTGCTCCGCATAGATCCTGCACCACGGGTGTCGGGGTCGGAAGCGGCGTAGGCGTTGCCGTCGGAAGCGGCGTCGGTGTCGCTGGTCTAGGTGTTGGGGTTGGGGCGGGCGTGGACGCGCGCGTGGGTGTTGGCGTCGGTGCTGGTGTTGTCGTGACAGTCGGTTTGGGCGTCTGGGTTGGGCGTGGTGTAGCTGTCCGTGTCGAGATGCCGGTCGTGGGGGACGTTGTGCGCGCGGCCACGGGCGTGCTGCGCGGAGTGGGAGCGGTCGCCCCGATGAGGGCGAATAGGCCAACAACCACAACGACGAGCCCGGTGACGAGCAGGTTCGTCCGCCCGCGCCAGCCTGGCTTGCGCACCCACATGGCCCACAGCCCCACCGGGAAGAAGACGATCAGGGCCACGACGATGAACCATGACCGCTGATACCACGGATAGGCAGGGTGCGGTGGAAAAGGTGGCGGCGGCGGGGGTGGCGGCGGGGTCAGGTCCATGACGACTCTCCCAGCGAGGAATAGGGGCGAAAGGCGCCGCTACTGCCTCGACGACGCCAGTCCACGTCTCCCCGTCGAGCGCCGGTCAGCATCCACCGCTCAATACGGTGAGGTACATGATGTTGATCTCCGGGATGGTGAGTGAGCCTCCAAGTGACGTCGTATAGGTGTACGGACCCACCACCGGACCCCAGAACTGGATGATCGTATTGTCACAGACGTTGGCCGCTGCCGATGGATCGACGTCGGCCCAGATGTTGTCCGACCATATTCCGTATCCGTCATTGGTCACCGAGGCTATGAAATTCGCCTTACCCGTATTCGTGTCGTATTGGAACACCTGGGCCTGGTACGTGACGATAGTGCCGGCCAGCGAGGCCGGATCCTTGACCAACTGGTCATAGGACATCGACGCTGCAGATGCCTCGTATCCCGCCTCGTCCAAGGTTCGGGTGACGAAGATGCTCGCCACGGAGGGCTGATAGCCTGTCATCGACGCCTCGACGACGACGCCATTGCTCCCCACTGCGAGATTGGTCAACTGGAGTGTGAACGCACCCGTAGCGTTCGCAGTCGCCGTTACGGTGGTGCCAGCGGGGAGGGTAGCCTCGACGGTGGCCCCTGCGCTTGCCGTGCCCGCGACAGCAAGGCTGGAGGCGTCGGTCACGGACCAGTCACCTTGAATGCTGAGGGTAACCATCGGAAACGGGGTGGGTGTAGGTACCGGCACCGAGGTCGGGCTGGCGGGTACGGAGGTCGGTGCGGTTGGGGGTGGCACTGAACGGGTCCCGCTGCCGCAGGACGCGATGACTGCGGCCAGCAATGCGCCACCGACCAAGCAAGCGACGGACCATCGACGAATCACGTTAGCCACCCAGCAGAGTGTCGTCCAAGGTCGCCAGTATAGGAAGGCCGGGCCAGGCTTGAGCGCCGCTATCGGCACCAGCGGCAACTCCCCTGTCCCGGTGATTACCCACGCCGGAGGGGCATGCGACGGCGTCGATCCTTCCGGCGGCGGTCGAGCAAGCGACATCATCCGGGATCCGCCTTCTCCCGACCAACTCCCCGGAGCATGGCCGAGATGGCTCCAGCTCCCACGCCAGCGGCTATCTTGTGGCTGGGCTCCAATGAACGCTCGACTGGAGCCGGACCCCATGGCGCGTGGCTCGCTAGGCCCGACCCCATGAGACGCCGTGCCCGCGAGAGCGCCCCGGCGGCCCGGAAGCGCGGTCGGCAGTGGTGGGGGCTACCCCGAGCCCCGTCGCCGGGTGCGGGGGCCTCGGGTGGCGCCGCTGGTGACGGACTGAGCTAAGAGGGCGACGGACTAACTGACGGACTGGAGCTTGAACGGAGTTAGACGATCTTGGCCGGTCCTGAATTCAGATTTGGAGCCGACGGGGAGATTCGAACTCCCGGCCAGCGGTTTACGAAACCGCTGCTCTACCACTGAGCTACGTCGGCTAGGGAAGACGGGCACGCGGCGGACCAGCCCGAGTGGGCCATTATCCCAGTTGCGTGAAGACCCGCCGCCTTCGGCCCCGCGCCGCCCCTCCGGGATGACCGCCGAGGCCCTGATCCGCTTCGCCGAGACCGGCGGGTTCGAGGTCGCCCTCGACGAGGAGGGCCCGCCGCCGGACGACCCGCTCCTGCGCCTGTACGGCGGGCCCCTCCGGGTCCGGCTGGGCACTCCTCGCCTGGTCGCGAACTTCGTGGCCACCGCTGACGGGGTCACCGCCTTCGGCGTAGGCGGCGGGGAGGGCGCCATGGCGGTCAGCCTCCACAGCCCCGCCGACCGCTTCCTGATGGCCCTGCTCCGCTGCGCCGCTGACTGCGTCCTGATCGGGGCGGGCACCCTCCGCGACGACCCCCACCACCAGTGGACTCCGAGCACCCCGATGCCGGACCTGGCAGAGGAGCTGGCCGCCCATCGCCGGCGGCTCACCGGCGCTGACGGGCCACCGCCCCTCGCCGTGGTGAGCGGGAGCGGCACCCTGCCGGCCGCCCACCCCGCGCTTCGCCATCCCGAGGGTGACGTCCTGGTCATCACCACCGAGGACGGGGCAGCCCACCTCCCCCGGATGCACCCCCGGGTTGCGGTCGCGGTGGCGGGCCGGACCGGCGAGATCTCCGCCGGCGCGGCCGTCGAGGCGGTGCGCACCCACCTCGCGGCCGTCACCATCCTCTGCGAGGGCGGCCCCCTGCTCTTCGGGCAGCTCCTCGCCGGCGGGTGCGTGGACGAGCTCTTCCTCACGGTGGCCCCGCAGCTCGCGGGCCGTTCCGGGCAGGCTCCCCGGCCTGGACTGGTCGCCGGCACCGCGTTTGTCCCCGGGGAGGCACCGCGGCTCGGCCTCCGCTCGCTGCGCCGGTCGGGCGACCACCTCTTCCTCCGGTACGCGGTCACGCGCCGGGCTTGACGGCATCAACACGCGCGGCACGAGGGGTGGCCGGCCTCAGGGCGAGTGCGTACTCCCGCGGCTGGCCTGCTGTGCGACGAGTTTCTCCGTTCTCGCCGAGAGGGCGGCCACCATGGGGCGCTTGAGTGCCGCCATCGCCGCCACGGGCGCCGTCACGGGGACCGGCGTGCGCGCCGGCACTTGTGGCGTGGGCATCGGTTCGGGCGCGCGCACGATCGCAGCCGGCGGCACGGGCAGGGGGGTCAGGACTGGCCGCAGCGCCCGCGGCGGGCAATCGCCATCGCCGAGCAGGAGACCGCGGCGCACCCGGATGTGCCGCTGCACCCAGAACCAGGCGGCGAAGCCGGCGAGGGTGATCACGCCCTTGTCGGCGGCGCGCTGGAGGAGGGCGGCGGCCACCGCCGCCGGACCGAGCACCCCCTGGGTTTGCAGCAGGGCGATGGCGGTGCTTTCGAAGCCTCCCACCCCGCCTCCGGGGCTGGTCGCGGCGCCGGCAAGGTATGCGGCGCCGTAGATGAAGGTGGTGGTCACCCAGGGGATCGCCGTGCCACTCGTTCCCCGCACCATCAGCCAGAAGAGAGTCAACTCAAAGAGCGCGCCGAGCACGCTGAGGATCAGCCACAGCCAGGTCTCGGGGCGTCGCATGAGCCGGACCACCTGCTCGTGGAGAACCTCGAGCTGGCGGGTGGCGCGCCGCGCCCACGGGATATGCCCGACCACCCGGAGGACGGCGCTGAAGACCGGGTCGATGGTGAGGATGCCGATGATCGCCAGGATCCCGGCGAGCGAGACGGCGATCCCGGAGATGCCGGCGGCATAGGCGAGAGCGCCGGGGATGGCCACCGCCACGATCACCGTGGTGTAGAGCAGCTCCTGGACGGTGACCGCGGCCATGGTGGTGCCGATCGGGGCACCGGTCGCCTCACTGGCCAGCTCGGCCCGGGCCAGCTCACCGAACGGCAGCAGGCCAAAGGCCTCGCCGCCCACCGTGAAGAGCACCGAGTCGCGCGGCGTGACCGCCACCGACTCGCTGCGCAGCAGCTGGTGGTAGCGGAGCCCCTTGGTGAGGTAGAAGCAGGCGGTGAGCCCGATCGCCGCGGGCACCATGATGATCGGGAAGCGCGCGATGTCCTGGCCGAGCTGGCCCGGATTGAGGATGAGGATCAGGGCGACCAGGATGCCGATGGTCACCCCGGCCTGGATGATCAGGCGCACGCGGTGGGCGCGGCTCATCCGAAAAGCGTGGTCCGAGTCCCGGAACGGGGGATGGGCCGCGGACGCTTCGTCACCGATCCGGTTCTACACCCTCGCCGCTGTCGCGGACGTCATCGATCTCGTCCGCCAGCAGCGGCAGGGCGGCGTACCCGACCGCCCCCGGACCGGTGTGGGTCCCGATGATCGGGTCGAGGGCGATGATCTCGCAGCGGGCGACGTCGCAGACCTCGCGGAGGCGTGCCCCCAGGGCGCGGCCGAGCTCCTCGGCGTCGGCGTGGAAGACCAGGATCCAGGGCCGGCCGGGGAGGTCGCGCGCCGTCTTCTCCAGAGCGGAGAGCACCCCGGACGGGGTGCGGGTGAGGGCCACGCGTCCGGTCTGGCCGTTGCTCAGCCGGAAGACCGGGCGCACGTGGAGGCTGTCCGAGATCCCCGCCAGAAGGGCGTTGATCCGGCCGCTTCGAGCCACGAACTCGAGGGCCTCCAGGGCGCCGAACATCCTCACCTCGCGGATGGCGCGCTCGGTCCGGTCCAGCACCTCGGGGAGCTCGGCCCCGTCGATGCAGAGCCGGGCCGCGACCCGGGTGATCAGTCCCAGCCCGGCGGCCGCCGTTCCGGTGTCGACCACCGTGACCCGCTCCCTCCCCTCCTCCTCGGCGAGCATCCGGGCTGCCAGGCGCGCGCTGTCGTCCATGCCGCTCCATCTGGCCGGGATGGTGAGGCAGAGGATCTGCTCGGACCGGCAGCGGCGGTAGGCCTCCAGGAACTCCCCGGGAGGCGAGGCTGACGTCTCGGGGGTCTCGCCGTGGCGCAACCGCGCGTAGAACTCGCGGAGCTCTTCGGCACTGCGGGCGTCGATCTCCTGATCGCCGATCCGGACCGGGAGATCGACCACACCGACCGTGCCGGCCAGCTCGGGTGGCACCAGGGCGCCGCTGCCGGTCACCAGGGCGCACGGGCCGCTCGCCGCCTCCAGGATGGTGCCGGCCGGGCGTGCCCGCACGGTGGGAGGGATCTCCACGGCTATCGCGGACCCATCCGCGACGCTAGTCGCACTGGCCGCGCGCAAACTGATCCACGTCACTCCCTGAGTTGGTCGTGAGGGGTCCCGCGGCCGCACAGTCGCATCGGTCCGAGGCCATGCCCCACCGGGAAGCTGCTGCCTAAGATGATAGCCGTGGCCTGAGGCTGCGGACCGCCTCGGGTCGGACGGCCGAGGGATCGGCGGAGGGAACATGGACGCGCGCTGGACCCTGGTCACGTTCTGCGCGGCCGCCTATCTGATCGGAAGCCTGCCCCTGGGGTATTGGGCAACCCGCTGGCGGCGGCTCGGCCTCGACATCCGGGGCTATGGGTCCGGCAATGTCGGGACCGCCAACATCTACCGCCATGCCGGGTTTGCCCTGGCGGCGGTGATCGGGCCGCTCCAGTTCGTCCAGGGATTGCTCCCGGTCCTGCTCGCCCGTCACGTCGGGAACGTCACCGGCGCCGGTCTGGTGGGGGTGGGCATCCTCGCCGTCGTCGGCAACGGCTGGTCCATCTTCCTCCGCTTCGACGGCGGACGCGGGGTGGCCGTCTCGACGGGCGCGGTCGCCGGTCTCAACCCGATCGCCCTGGTCGTGCTCCTCGTCTGCTTCGCGGCCGGTGCCCTCCGGGGCCGGATCGCTGAGGGGGTGCTTGCCGGCTTCATCGTGCTCCCGCTTGCGGGGGTGGTCCTCGCCATCACCCCGCTACGGGCCGGCTGGGCGCTCCCCGTCGGGCTGGTGGTCATCCTCCTTCTGATCCTCGCCCGCCGCCTGGTGGGGGTGGTCGGCGATGTCAACCACTTCGGGAAGGGTCAGCACGTCATCCTCGACCGGGTCCTCCACGATCGCCGTCCCGGACGGCCGCTGGTGGGGCACCGCACCGATCCCTGAGCCTCTCCCGGAAGGAGGTCCGACGGACGTCGCCGGCTACCCCTCGTCGGTCCATACGGCGTTGAACGGGTACCACTGCTCCGGCGCGACGGCCATCAGCGCGTCGAGCCGATCGGCAAGGGTCTGGGTCATCTCGGCGACCGTGCCGGTCGGGACCGGCGGGTCGATCAGGACCCGGTAGTGGCGGTCGACGCGGTAGCAGATGGCGGGGAGCAGGGGGGCCCCGGTATGGAGCGCCATCGCCGCCGGGCCGGTGCTGAAGAGGACGGGCCCGCCGCGGAACTGCACCTCGACCGTCGGCCCCCCCTCGGGGATGTCGACGAGGAGGGCCAGGAAGCGGCCGTGGCGGAGGGCATGGAGCAGGCCCCGGGCGGCCCCGCCGGGGGTGAACACCTCCAGGCCGCGGCGCTCGCGAGCCCAGACGATCACCTTGTTGAAGAACCTCGGGCTGAAGTCGCGCATCACCGTGGTGAGCGCCAGTCCCCGGGAGAGCCCCATCGTCGCCGCCATGTCCCAGTTGCCGAAGTGAGCCAGGCAGAAGATGGCCGCCCCGTGTTCCTCCTGCGCCCGTTCGATGTGCTCCCAGCCGTCCATCGGGTGGAAGCGGCGCACCGTTTCCATGGTCAGGGCGTCGGCCCACATCAGGTCGAGGCAGGTCCGGAAGTACTCGCGGTAGGAGGCGCGCGCCCGGGCTCGCGCGGCATCCGGCGTGAGCCCGGGATCGGCCCTCTGGTGGCGGACGGCACATTTGGCGACCCGGCGGGGCCTGACCAGGGAGGTGACCGCGGCGATGGCGTCGACAGCGACGTAGCGCCGCCAGCCGAGCGCCCGAGCGGTCTTCGCCACCCCCCCCCAGAGCACCCGGAGCAGGGGCGAGGGCAGGGACGTGCTCTGGATCGGGGCGGCCACGGTGCGAGCGACCGGGGCGCTCCGCGGATGCCCTACGGGCTCTCCGCCGTGAGGATGGGTCACCCGGGCGGCCTCGCCCGATCGTGTCTCGATGGCATCTCCGCCCGTGAGGACTCAGCGGAGTGGATCATAGATGGGAGCGTGGGCCGAGCCCACGCCGGCCGGCGTAGGCTACCCGGCGCAGCTCACTTCAGCGGGCCGGCCGGCTCGCAGGACGCGGAGGGTTCGGGCGTGGCGATGCGGGTGGCCTGGTTTGGGCACGCGGGAGGACGCCGGGCCGATGGGCTCACCGCCTACAGCGACCAGACGACGACCGCCCTGGCCGCGGCCGGCTGTGAGGTCCGCTTCTTCCACCACGACCTGGACGGCGACCGCACTCCCGTCGCGGACGCCGTGTCGCTCGAGGGTGTCCGCTTCAAGACGGTCACGCTTCCGGCCCCTCGCACCCTCGCCCGGATCGAGCGGGCCCTCGCCGAGTTCCGTCCCGACGTCGTCCACTGCTCGCTGAGCGTCTCCCTCCTCGACGGGGCGATCGCTCGCGTGGCGCGCGGTCTGGGCGCGACGACCGTGGCGACCTGCCACCTCCCCTACGCCCCGGCCCAGAGCGCCCGGGGCCGGGTGATGCGCCGCCTCTACCAGTACCACGCCCCCCGCCTCCGGGAGTACGACCGCTGCATCGCCCTCTCCCACGACCAGCGCGACCTCCTGGTGCGGGCCGGGGTCGTCCCGGATCGCATCGTGGTGATGCCCAACGCCGTCGACACGGAGCGGATCTGCCCCGGGCCCTCTGCGCTGAAGCAGGCCCTGGGGGCCGAGCTGATGGTCTCCTTCCTCGGCCGGCTGGACCCGGAGAAGCGGGTGGAGGAGCTGATCCACTCCTTCCTGGCTCGCCGCTGGCCGTCCGACCACCTGCTCGTCATCGCCGGCAATGGGAGCCAGGATCGCCGGCTCCGCGCCATCGCCGGGGCCGAGGGGCCGGTGCGCTTCCTGGGGATGGTCACGCCCATGGAGGACCGCCTGGAGCTGCTCCGGGCGACCGATCTCTTTGTCCTTCCCTCGACCGCGGAGGGACTCTCACTCGCCCTCCTGGAAGCGATGGCGGCAGGTTGCGCGATCGTCGCGACCGATGCCGGCGAGCACGGGGCGGTGCTGGACGGCGCCGGCCTGGTCATCCCGGTCCACCCGCTGGAACCGGCCCTTGGGGAGGCCATGGAACGGTTGCACGACGACCCTGACGCCCGGCGGAGGCTCGGCGAGGCGGCCCGCAGCCGGGCCGTCGCCCATCACGGCCTCGACACGTACGTCGCGGACCTCCTCGGCGTCTACGCGTCGGCCACCGCCGGTCGCGAGGTCGGCAGCGCGCCGCGGTAGGAGCGGGGGACCGGAGCGATCAGGGGTGCGACGCGGTGTGCCCGGGGCTGGCGGATCCGTCCTCCTCGTCCGCGGGCAGGTGTGCGTGGAGCGTGGTGCCCACGTCGGGCACCGATCGGATCTCCAGGTCACCCCCCGCCTCGCACGCCAGGTCGTGGATCAGGCTGAGACCGAGATGCCCGGCCTCCAGCTGCTGGTGGCGCCGGTCCGCCGTGAAGCCGACGCCGTCGTCGACGATCCGGAGGTCGAGCCTCCCGTCATCCCTGACGACGGCCACCTCGACATGGCGGGCGTGGGCGTGCTGGTCGACGTTGTGAAGCGCCTCCTGGGTGATGCGGTAGGTGACGTTGAGCGCGGTGCCCCGGACGTCGCCGGCCGACTCGGCGACCTCGATGGTCACCTCGATCCCCGCGTCGCGCAGCGGGTCGGCGAGATCGCTGAGGGCGGCGGCCAGCCCGATCTCCTGGAGGTCGGGAGGTGCGATCTCGCGCAGCAGGGTGCGCAGCTCATCGATCGCCTCGGCGGTGGCGTCCGCGGCGTGCAGCATCGCCCGGCCCTCTCCGTCTTGCCCGGCGCGCGCGCGGAGCCCGAGGGTGACGGCGGCCAGGTCCTGGACCACGCCGTCGTGGAGGTTCCGGGCAATCCGGTGGCGCTCCGCGTCCGATGCCTCCAGGGCCTGGCGGAGCAGCAGCTCCTTCTCCCGGGCGTGCGCTTCCCGCTGCAGCTGCGCGGCACGGGTGCGCGAGGAGAGCACCAGCAGGGACATCTGGAGCAGCAGCACGGGGACGAGGAGGAGCAGGAATCCGTCGGCCCCCTCCCGGTCGACCAGCACCACGCCCCCGAAGGCGGTAAGGCCGGCGCCCAGGAAGTAGGGGAGGACCGAGGTCGCGTTCTGCCTCACGTAGGGCAGCACCCGCATGCCCGGCTGGGTGAGCCACTGGACCACCGCGAGCAGCCAGATGTTGACCACCCAGGCGAGGAGGCCGGCGGTGAGCCCCGCGACGAGGCCCGGCCCGAGATCGGTGCCGCCTCCGGTGATGCCGTGGAACACCACCCAGGCGGCCAGGTTGCTCAGGAACTGGTTGGGGGCGTTGAAGAGGCTCTTGAACCAGGTCGTCCCAAACCGCGCGTGGGTGCCCGCCAGTTCGCCGGCGACGGCGACCAGCGCCCCGATCGGCCCCGCGGCGAAGGTCAGCCCCAGGTGGGCAAAGATCGAGGCCGACCAGAAGCTGGCCACCCCGGAGAGGACTCGGACCGCGGTCGCGGCGAGCAGGAAGGTGGCGCACGCCCCCATCGCGAGCAGAGCCGGGTCGGCCGGGAGCCGGACCGTCACCGCCGCGGCCGCGAGGGCCACGGCCGTCAGCAGCCCTACATAGGCGACGAGCGCCGGGGTGTAGGTGACCGGCGTGCTGGGGGTCTCCTCCGGGAGCCGGGGGAGCCGGGGGAGCCGGTGGGCCAGCCGGCCCCCGCTCTGGTCGTGCTCGTCCGCTGTCGGTATCACCGTCGACCGCGCTGTGCTCCGTTCGGCGTCAGATCGGTGGCCTGGGGCCCGCCACGACCCGGGGCCGCTGGGAGCCGTCCTCACGCTCGACCTGGACCAGTCCCAGCCGCAGCGCCTTGGTCACCGCCTCCAGCTTGGAGTGGGTCGCCAGCTTGGAGTTGATCCGGGAGAGCTTGTTGCGCAGGGTCGCGTGGCTCATGAAGAGCTGCTGCTCGATGGACGCGTTGTCCCACCCCTGGGCGAGGAGCTGGAGCACCTCCAGCTCCCGCGGGCTGAGATCGTCGCCGTAGCCCTGGCGCGCCGCGGTGGTGGGCGCGATGAGCTTGGCGATCATGGCCGGCGAGATCGCGATGTTGCCCACCATCGCCCCGCGGATGGCACTCGGCAGGTGGTCCAGGCTCTCCGACTTGCTGATGAAGCCGCTGCAGCCGGCCACCAGGGCCTCGTCCAGGACCTGGCGCTCCTCGACGGCGCTGACCACGATGACCCGCGTCCGGGGGTGCTCCTCGCGGATGTAGCGGGCGGCCACGGTCCCGTCGCCGTCGGGCAGGTGGTAGTCCATCAGAACCACGTCGACGTGCTTGCGCCGGAGAAACTCACGGGCGTCGTCGAGGCGCTGGGAGATGCCGTCCACCCGCATGTCGGGCTCGTCGCGGAGCGCCCGGGCGAGGGCCTCGGCAAACATCTGATGGTCCTCGACGATCAGGACCCGGATCAGCGGGCTGGACGAGAGCTTGAGCTCAGGAGCCGTATCGAAGTCGGGCATCGCAGCAAGCAGAGGATATGCTTCATTGGAGCGAAAGAGGCGTGCCGCGGCCCACATCGTGCGTCGCGCCGCTGCCTCGCCGTGGGCGAGGGCTCGCACGCCGATCAGCTTTTCCATCGCTCAGCTGTGCTGCGGGGCTGCGGTGCCGGTGCGCACGCCCTTCGATTCCGGGTGCCGGCGGCCGCTCTGGGAACGGCCGACGAGGACGGCCAGGATCGGCCGGCGCGGCCGGAGCCAGCCGGCGACCAGCACTGCGCTCCCGCCGGTCCAGGCCACCAGGAGGGTCGGCATCCAGCCGAGCCGTGGCGCAGCGGCGGCGGCGAGCAGACCGCCCGCCAGCATGCCGGCGTAGCCGAAGAGCCACACCGCGCCACTCGCCTGGCCGAGCCGGTCCGATGAGACGATGCGGGCCACCTCCGTCATGGCGAGGATCTCGTAGGGGGCCGACGCCAGGCCGCTCAACCCAGCCAGCCCGATGTCGACCCACGCCGAGCCGACCAGGGCGAAGGCTCCCAGGGGGATCAGCTCGCCGAGGGTCAGGAGGGCCATCGTCCGCGCTCCCAGCCCCCGATGTCGGGTCCGGAGGAGCGCCACGGCGCCGATCACGTTGCCGGCCCCGATCGCCGCGTACACCCAGCCGGCTGACGCCGCGCTGCCGAAGCGCTGCTGCGCCGCCGCGGGGAGGACCGCCTGGAGGCAGGTGATGGTGGCGAAGATGCCGAGCTGGGCGAGGGCCAGCTGGCGCAGGAACGGTCGCCGCAGCACCATTCCGATCCCGGTCCAGGGACCCGCCGCGCCCTCCTCCTGCTCCGCCGTGGTGGCTCGGCCGAGGCGGGGCAGGCTCGCGAGGAGGGCGGCCAGGACCAGGAAGGTGAGGGCGTCGGCCGTCACCAGCCAGGCCGCCGAGCCCGTCCCGAGCAGGCCGAGGAGTCCGGCGGCGATCCCGGGACCGACGGCGAGCGCGGCCGAGTCCACGGCGCCGACCGCGGCGTTGAGCCGGGCCACGCCCGCCGCCGGCACGAGCCGGGGGATCGCCGCCTGGCCGGCGGGCTGAGCGGCCCCGCCGGCGGCCTGGGTCAGAGCCAGGAGGGCCAGCACCAGCGGGACCGCGTCGGCGCGGAGCGCCACCGCCAGCGCGCCGGTGACGCAGGCCCTGGAGACGTTGAGGACGACCAGCGTCGGCACGGGGCCGAAGCGGTCTGCGAGATGCCCGCCGGCCAGCGCTCCCACCGGCCGCGGTGCCACCCGGAAGAGGATCGCCATGGCGGGGGCGGCCAGGCTGCGGGTCAGGGTGTAGAGGGCGACCGAGACCGCCACCGTGGTGAGCCAGTCGCCGCAATTGGAGAGGGCACGGCCGGCCACGAAACGGCCGGCCGCTCCGGGCCACATTAGGGGCCTGCCAGCCGGAAGCTCCGGCCGCACGGCGGGCACAGTCGACATCTGCATCTCGGTCCGTGTCGTTGCCGGCAGCCCGTTCCGGGCCGACCCTAGCGGTCGCGGCCCGGGCTCCCCGGCGCCGGCAAGAGGGAAGTGGGCGAGCGCCGGATGTAGGTCGCCCTGCGGCGCCCGCCCGAAGGGGATGAGGAATTTCTGTGGATCAGTCCCAGCCGTTGTACACGTCGCATACCTCTCGCACTCTCTGCCACGCGCCGGCCGGGTCCTGTCGTGAGCCTGCCATTTGCGTGTGCGACCTTTGCGGTCTGCGCCACTGATCTTCATTCCGAAAGGCGAATTGGCATAGACGCCGATGTCCCCAATCGGGCGCGCGAATGCACCCGAATTTGCTGCCGTCCGTCAGTGCACCGACTGCTGTCACGGGGGAGGGATGCGCCTGCACCACCGCGGCCGACGCAAATGCACTACGACCGGGCTGTGCACCCTGCTGGCCGGGCGGGGTGGGGAGCGCCGATCATGGGGCTGGGCGCGCGGGGGAGCCGCCGCGCCCGGCCGGGAACGCTCAGCTCGTCCTGAGCCCCGGGACGCTCCGCCCCACCGACCGGGTGCCGGTCACCTCCAGCACGCCTGCCTCCGTGGGCCGGGCGAGCCACCATCCCTGCCCCAGCTCGGCGCCCAGATCCCGGGTCTGACGGGCCGCCAGCTCGTTCTCGACGCCCTCGGCGATGACGGCGGCCCCGCTCGCGTGCGCAAAGGAGACCACCGCCTTGATCGCGGCCCGGGACCCCGCGTGCGACGCGGTCATGGTCAGGCTCCGCGCGATCTTGATGAACTCCGGGTTCGCCGCGGTGAGCAGTTCCAGGGTCGAATGTCCGTCGCCCACGTCGTCGAGGGCGAAGCGCACCCCGTGGTTGCGGTATTCGGCGAGGACCTGGCGCACCCGGGGGAGATCGGTGATGATCTCCCGCTCGGTGATCTCCAGAACCAGCTGCTCGGGGCGACCTCCGGCCGCCTCCACGACGAGGAGCAGCTGATCGGCACCGTGGACCGGGTCGAGCAGGGTCAGGGCGCTGACGTTGAGGAAGAGCGCCCAGGGAGCGAACAGGCCCCAGGGGGCACCGGCGATGGCGAGCCTCCTGCAGAGCCAATCCAGGTCGCGCATCCGCCCGCTCCGCTGCGCCTCCGCGAAGAGGTCCTCGACGCTCTCGCCGGCCCGCATCTCAGGAGGACGGGCCAGCGCCTCGTGACCGATGACCGTGCCGTCGTCCAGGCGGCAGATCGGCTGGTAGACCATCCGCAGCTCGCCACGGCGAATGGCGCGGTCGACCCGGGCCGCCCACTCCGAGCGGCGTGAGAGTCCGGGGGCGAGGTCGATGGTGCCGCCGCAGACGCGGTCCCGCCCCGCCTCCTTGGCCTGGTAGAGGTGGGAGTCGGCGAGACGCGCCACCCCTCGGGGGTCGGCGCCCGGTTCGCCGACCGCCCAGCCCACGCTGACCCGCGCCTGCCCGTGGGGGACGGAGACGGCGTGGACGGCGGTGCGCATCCGTTCCGCCGCCGCCGCGGTCTCGTCGGGGCCGATGCCGACCATGAGCGCGGCAAACTCGTCCCCCCCGACGCGCGCCACCACGTCCCAGCCTCGAAGGCTGGAGCTGAGCGTCTGGCCGACGGCCCGGAGCATCGTGTCGCCCGCCTCATGGCCGAATTCGTCATTCACGCGCTTGAGGCCGTCGACGTCAATGGCGCAGATGGCGAAGCGCTGCCGGGGGATGGTCGCCAGCAGCCGGTCGAACTCGCGCCGGTTGCGCAGCCCCGTGAGGGGGTCGGTGGCGGCGACCTCGGCCAGCCGGGCCATGCTCTCCCGGAGCGCCGTCTCGGTCCGCCGCCGCTCCAGGACGTGCCCGAGCTGGCGGCCAAAATCGAGCATGACCTCGACAACCGCGGGCCGTAGCCCTGCCGCGCCGGGCCCGAAGAGGTCGATGACCCCGATCACGGAGTCGTCGACCAGGACAGGGAAGCCGGCAGCTGCGGTCAGGCCCCGAGCCGCCGGAGCGTCGCGAAAGCCGGGGTCGGCCGCGAGGTCGGGGATGATCACCGGTGCCACGGCTGCCCAGACCCGCCCGGGCAGGTCGCTGCCGAGCCCCAGCTCGAGGTCCCATCGCTCCCGGTGGAAGTCGCCCATCTCTGCCGCCGGGGCCCACCAGGCGCCGCGCCGGACGAGCACGCCCCGATCGCGGCCCAGCAGCCACGCCTCCCCGCCCCACAGCCCCAGGGCGCGCGCGACGGTCTCGAGGATGCGCGGCGCGCCCGCCTCGAAATTCGGCGTGGCGTTGAGGATGCGGGTGGTAGCGATCTGCATGGCCCGCAGCTCGTCGGAGAGCCGCCTGGCGGTGATGTCGTGTACCAGGAGGACCACCCGCGGTCTCCTGCGCAGCCGCACGGTCCGGGTCGCGATCTCGAGAGAGAGTGGGCGGCCGTCCTTGGCGACCATGCGCAGGGGGAATCTTCGCCCGCCGGCCTCACCGGAGGCCGCCGTCAACCGCGCCACTCCCGCCTCCCGCTCCTCGGGTGGGAGCAGGGGGGCGAGGGAATCCATGGCGAGCATCTCGTCCGGCTCGTACCCGGTGATCGCGGCCCATGCGGCGTTGACCTTCACCGGGTGGCCCCGCTCCAGCACCACCAGCCCCTGCCCGAGATCGCCCGTGGCCTCGGCCAGCGACTCCCAGAACCGCGCCTCGTCACCGCGCCGTTGGAGGCAGCGGCCCCACCCCCGAGCCCGGGCCAGCACGGCCGTCAGCAGGCGCGCCGGGAGGTACTGCTCCGCGGCCGCGACCCGTCCCGACAAGGCAATGCCTCCGGCCACGCGAGCTCGAGCCCAGCCGCTCTCCGCCCGTTGGTGACCCGTCCTTCCAACCATCGTATGGACGTGCCTGGTCCCGGAGATGACATCAGGGTGAATTCTTCGTGAAGCTGCCGCGGGTCGCCCCCCCGCGACTCCGCCATCGCTGTTACGGCCGAGAGGCCCTACGCCACTCGGGTCACCCGGCCCCACTCGTCACGTCCGCTCGTCCCCCGGTCACGCGGGGTCGCCAGTCACCTCCGCGATCGCCCCGGCCACGCCGCAGACCAGGGTCCCGGCCTCGGCGTCCGTCATGGTGAGGGGCGGGTTGAGGACCACGGTGTCGCCGAGGGGCCGGACGACCACGCCGCGGCGGCGCGCCGCCAGGATCACCCGGCGGCCGGTCCGGAGCGCCGGGTCGAGAGGCGTCGCACCGTCCCGCAGCTCGATGCCCGTCATCACCCCCCTGCTCCGGATCTCGAACACGCCCGGCAGCGGCGCCACCCGCTCGGCGAGCAGGCCGGCGAGCGTGGCCGCCAGCCGCCGTGCCGATCCCAGGGTGTCCTCCTCCTCGAAGAGTTGCAGCGAGGCGCGGGCGACGGCGCACGCCACCGGGTTGCCGGTGTAGGTGTGGCCGTAGTAGAGGGTGCGGTGCTCGGCGTAGGGAGCCGTGAAGCGGTCAAAGAGCTCCTCGGTGGTGAGCACCGCGGAGAGCGGGAGGTAGCCGCCCGTCAGCCCCTTGCCCAGGCAGAGGATGTCGGGTGCCACCCCGGCGCCGCCAGACGCGAAGAGGTCCCCCGTCCTGCCGAACCCGGTCGCCACCTCGTCGGCTATGAAGAGGGCACCGTGCCGCCGGGCCAGGGCGGCCGCCTGCGCCAGCCACCCGTCTGAGTGGGTGAGCATCCCCGCCGCGGCCTGGACGCGCGGCTCGACGATCAGAGCGGCCACCTGGTCCCCCTCGCGCTCGAGGAGGTCGGAGAGCGCCCGGAGCGACGCCGTCTCGTCGAGGTGGGGGCTGGGCACGGTGCGAACCGGGAAGAGGATGGGGTCGAGCCCGGTGTGGAAGGGCTCGCTGCGGCCCACGCTCGCCGCCCCCGCGGTGTCGCCGTGGTACGCGTCGCCGAGGGCTACGAAGCGGGTGCGCTCGGGGTGGCCGGCGTGGCGCTGGGCCAGCAGCGCGATGCGCAGCGCCACCTCGACCGCGGCCGCACCCGCCTCGCAGTAGAAGACGCGGGTGAGCCCGGGTGGCGCGACCCCGGCGAGCTCCTCGGCGAGCAGGGCTCCCGGCGCGTGGGTCTGGCCCAGGAAGGTGCTGTGCGCGATCCGCCCCAGCTGCTCCCGTGCGGCGCGGTCCAGGGCGGGGTGCGCGTGGCCGTGGACCGTGCACCAGAGGCTGCTGATCCCGTCGAGGTAACGGTGACCCGCCTCGTCGCGGAGCCAGCAGCCGTCCCCGGAGCGGATGACGAGCGGTGCCTCCTCCCGCCAGTCGCTGGTCTGGGTGAAGGGGTGCCAGAGATGGCGCCGGTCGGCGGCGACCACCGCCTCGGTCGCGTCGGCCTGCGGCGCGGTGAGGGCCGAGAGGTCGAGCGCCCCGGCGGCCTCCGCCAGCGTGTCGATGCGGGTGGCGTCCTCGAGGTGGGGCAGCACCCCGAGCACGGGCACCCCGCACTGGTCGGCGATCTGGGCGGCGTTCTCGGCGATGAAGGCCGGCTCGTCCCCGGCAGCGTCCACCAGCACGACCCCGATCACCCGCAGTCCGGCGCCGAGCGCCGCCTCGACGGTGAGCGCGGTGTGGTTGATGGTCCCGAGCCCGGCGAGCGCCGCGATCACCACGCCGGCGTCGAGGCGCCGGAGCAGGTCGCGCACGGTCCGCCGGGGAGAGAGCGGCACGAGCAGGCCGCCCACCCCCTCGACCAGGAGCAGGTCGCAGCCGGTGGCCGCCGCCTCGATCGATCGGGCCAGAGCCTCGACGTCCAGCTCCCGGCCCTCCGCGGCCGCCGCGGCGAGGGGAGAGCGGGGCAGTGCGAAAGCGGCGAGCACCGCCTCGGACGCCGCGGCGCCCATCGCCGCTCCCAGCAGGACCGCGTCCTCGGCGTCGGTTCCCGGCGGGACGCCCGTCGCCACCATCTTGACCGCCCGGCAGTCCATGCCGCGCCGCCGCAGCCCGGCGCAGAGGGCGGCGGTGAGCACCGTCTTGCCCACGCCGGTCCCCGTTCCGGTGACCGCCACGATCCGGCCCATCAGACCTGGACCCGCGGGTGACGCGAACCGGACAGCAGGATGAGAGGGGAGGGGGTTTTCACAGGTCACACAGCCAGCAGCTCGGTCAGGGTGGCGGCGACACCCTCGATCTCCGCCTCGGAGTGGGCCGCGCCGGCCACCAGCCGCAGCCGGCTCGTGCCCGGCTCCACGGTCGGTGGGCGCAACCCCTGGACCAGGTAGCCGCGCTCCCAGAGCGCCCGGTCGAGCTCCATGGTCCGGACCGGGTCGCCGACCAGGACGGCGACGATGGGGGAGGAGAGGTGGGCCCCGGGCAGAGCCCGCTCCCCGAGCCGCAGCCGGAGCAGCCGGGCGCGCTCGTGGAGCCGGAGGACCAGCTCCGGCTCGGCCACCAGCACCCCCAGCGCTGCGCGCGCGGCCGCGACGGTGGGGTGGGGGGGCGCGGTCGAGAAGATGAGCGCCCGGCCACGCTGGAGGAGCAGCCGGCGGACCGGCTCCGCCCCGCAGATTGCCGCGCCGGCCGCGCCCAGGGCCTTGGAGAAGGTGACCACCCGGACCACGTGGTCGCCGGTCACCCCCAGTTCGGCGGCGAGGCCGCGCCCTCCCGGACCGGTCGTTCCCAGAGCGTGGGCCTCATCGACCACCAGCCAGGCGCCGCGGCGCTGGGCCAGCCGGTCGAGGGCGACCAGGTCGGCGGCGGCCCCGTCCATCGAGAAGACGGAGTCGGTGACGAGGATCGGGCGCCCCTCGGCGCGGGCCAGGCGGGCCTCCAGGTCGGCGCTGTCGAGGTGGCGGTAGACGGCCACCTGCGAGCGCGACGCCCGGCAGCCGTCGATCAGCGAGGCGTGGTTGCCGGCGTCGCTCAGGATGGTCGCGTCGGGGCCGCCGAGCGCCTCCAGGATCGCGACGTTGGCCGCGTAGCCGCTCGGCGCCACCGTGGCGGTGGCGGCGCCGAGGAAGCCGGCGAGCGCGTCCTCCAGGTCGGCGATGGCCCCGTGCCCGCCGGAGAGGTGGCGGGAGCCGGTGGCACCGACCCCCAGCTCCAGGGCGGCCCGCGAGGCCGCCTCGCGCACCGCCGGGTGGATGGAGAGGCCGAGGTAGTCATTGGAGCTAAAGACCACGACGGCCCTGCCGTCGACCGCGCAGCGGGGCTCGCTGCCCCCCTCGCGCCGGCGCAGGCGGCGGAGCAGACCTGCCCGTTGGTCGGCGAGCAGGGTCTCCTTCGCCCAGGCCAGGGGCGCCGGGCTCCCTGACCGCTCGCTAGGCGGCATCTTCCACCCAGGTGTCCCAGCTGGAGGCTGAGATCCCGAGCCCCATCCGCACCCGGGGGAGCTGCCAGAGCGCGGTGCTGTAGTCGTCGGCGGAGTCGTTGACGAGGTCCTGCAGCCCGCCCACGTAGCCGTAGCCCTGGAGGGTCGTGAAGAGCGGCTGCTCCAGGGCGCTGTCGGAGAACTGGGTCGACCCCGGCCACACCCCGGTGTAGGCGATGAACTGGATCGGCTGGCCGCCGATGAGACTCTCCAGGGTGGTCTTGCTCTGGTTGGTGACGGTCTCGAGCTGCCGGCCGGTGGCGTCTCCCGTCCAGAGCGCCGCGTTGTCCTTGAGGGTGTGGTCGCCGAAGGAGAAGCCGGTGTCCGCCAGGTCCCGCAGCTCGGCCGCGGTCACGTACTGCTGGGGCCCGTAGACGCCGCCGACCAGGGCTGTGCACGGGAAGAAGACGGCGGTGAAGCCGTACTGCCGAAGGATCGGCACCGCGTTGGTCCACTGGCTGAGCCGGCCGTCGTCGAAGGTCACCACGAACGAATGGGCTGGCAGCGGCAGCCCGTAGAGGAGGGCGTCGGCCAGGTGCGGCAGCGAGATGCTGGTGGCGCCGATCGAGTGCGCGTAGGCCATCTGGGCCTGGAACTGGCTGGTCAGGGTGGTCAGCCCCACGTCGATCTTCCAGCCGTAGGCGTTGCCCCCGTAGGCCCTCTCCTGCGGCTCCTGGTTCTCCACCAGGTGGTACATGAAGATGGGGACGTCCACCTGGCGGGAGGTGACGCTCGCGGGGACGATCACCGGCGCGTCCATCGACGCGGGGCCCTCGCCCACGACCCACGCCGCTCCCGTGGCGGAGTCGTATTCGACCGATATCTGGGTCATCGAGAAGAGCGCCGCGACCTCCGGCGGAGAGAGCGAAGCCGGGTTCGCGAAGCTCACCCTGACCGGGAACCGCCAGGTGTCGAGCACCGAGACCGCCGGGCTCTCCGGGTCGTACCAGGTGACCCCGGCGGTGGGCGGCCCGAGGCTGATGGAGGCGATCGGGGCGCCCGAGAACTTGGCCTGCAGCATGGCGGTGCGGTCGCTCTGGCTCGGCCACAGCGCCTGGGCCTCGGGCGCCAGCTCCTCCCACTGCGCGTCCCAGCTCCCGCTCGCGGTCTGGTCGGCGAACTGCTGAGCCAGGGCGGTGACGCTCTGGGTGGCCGAGGGGGTGGGCGTGGCGGTGGGCAGGGGGGTGCTGGGCGAGGAGGTCGGTGACGGACGGTGGGTCGCCGGCGTCGCGACCGGCACCGCGCTGCAGCCCGCGAGGACCAGCGCCATCGCCACCACGGTGCCTCTCCGCCGGGCCCGGCGGCTCTGACGGACCACGAACTTACGCTAACAGGACGCCGGACGGGCCTGCCCGGTCGTGCCCGAGGACCGCCGGCGGGCGCTCCCGCGCTCGCCCGTTGCCCCTGCCGTGACGCGGTAACCTGTGGCCCCCATGGAGAGCCACGTGCCCATCCCCTCCGGCGACCGCCTCGAACGTCTCGACCTCCCTGCCCTCGATGCCAAATGGCAGCGGATCTGGGCGGAGCGCGGGACCTACCGCACCGACATGCGCGGGCCACGCCCCTTCTACTGCCTCATGATGTTCCCCTACCCCTCGGCGGAGAAGCTGCACATCGGCAACGCCTTCGCCTTCACCGGTGCGGACATCTACGGCCGCTACCGCCGCCAGAAGGGGGACGACGTCTTCGAGCCGCTCGGCTTCGACGCCTTCGGCATCCACTCGGAGAACTACGCGCTCAAGGTCGGTGAGCACCCGGCCACCCTGACCGCCCGCAACGTCGGGCACTTCCGAGACCAGCTCAAGAAGCTCGGCCTGGGCGCCGACTGGTCGCACGAGATCGACACCACCAGCCCCGACTACTACCGCTGGACCCAGTGGGTGTTTCTCCAGCTCTTCAAGGCGGGGCTCGCCGAGCACCGCGAGGGCCCGGTCAACTGGTGCCCGTCGTGCCTCACCGTCCTCGCCGACGAGCAGGTCATCAGCGGGAGCTGCGAACGCTGCGGCACCACAGTCGAGACCCGCTTCCTCAAGCAGTGGTTCATCAAGACCACCCACTACGCGCAGGAGATGCTGGACGCCCTCGACGGCCTCGACGGCCTCGACTGGAGCGAGCGGACAAAGATCGCGCAGCGCAATTGGATCGGGCGCAGCGAGGGCGCTCTCATCGACTTCAGGCTCAATGGCTGTGCCCGCCCTCAGGTGACGGTCTTCACGACCCGGCCCGACACCCTCTTCGGCGCCACCTTCCTGGTGATCGGCGCCGATCATCCGCAGCTCGCCGACTTTGTCCGCGAGGACCGCCGTGCCGCCGTGGAGGAGTGGCGCGCGTCGCTGCCCCCGGCCGGCGCCGAGCCGGACTTCTCCGTCGGTATCGACCTCGGCACGGTCGCGGTGCATCCGCTCACCGGCGGGGAGGTCCCGGTCTGGGCCGCGCCCTACGTCCTCGGCGGCTACGGCACCGGGGCGATCATGGCGGTGCCCGGCCATGACCAGCGCGACTGGCAGTTTGCCCGCGCCCACGGTCTGCGCATCGTCGAGGTGATCGGCGGCGGTGACGTGGCGGTGGCGGCGTGGACCGGGGACGGGCCGATGGTCAACTCCGGTCAGCTCGACGGCACGCCCTCGCCGGAGGGCAAGCGGCGGGTGGTCGAGCTGCTCGAGGCGCGCGCCGCCGGGCGTGCCCACGTGCAGTTCCGGCTGCGCGACTGGATCATCTCGCGCCAGCGCTACTGGGGACCGCCGCTGCCGATCATCCACTGCCCGGTGCACGGTCCCGTCGGCGTCCCCGAGTCCGAGCTTCCCGTGCTGCTCCCCGAGGTCAAGGACTTCCGCCCGCTGGGCACCGGTGTCTCACCGCTCGCCCAGGTCGAGGCATGGGTCAACGTGCCGTGTCCCGTCTGCGGCGAGCCCTCCAAGCGCGAGACCGACGTCAACGACAACTTCCTGGACTCGGGCTGGTACTTCATGCGCTACCCGTCGACGGACTTCACGGACCGGGCGCTGGATCCCGAGCGGACCCGGCACTGGCTGCCCGTCGACATGTACATCGGCGGCAATGAGCACGCCGTGCTCCACCTCATGTACGCGCGCTTCCTGATGCGCGCCCTGCACGGGCTGGGCCACGTGCCTACGCCGGAGCCGTTCACCCGCTTCCGGGCCAACGGCATGCTCACCTTCGGCGGCAAGGGCAAGATGTCGAAGAGCAAGGGCAACGTCGTCAACCCCGATACCTACATGGCCCGGCACGGCGCCGACGCTCTGCGCCTCCACGTGATGTTCCTGGGGCCGTTCCTCGAGGGCGGGGAGTGGAACGAGCGAGGAATGCTGGGGCAGAGCCGCTTCCTGGAGCGGGTGTGGCGATGCGTGCAGGCGGCGACGTCGGACGACCTCGCCGACGCCGCGCGCGAGCGGCGCCGCCACCGGACCATCGCGGCCGTGGAGACCGCCATCCTGTCGCTCCACTACAACACCGCCGTCGCGGCGCTCCACGAGCTGGCCCACGGGATCGACGAGGAGGCGCGTGAGGGGAGGGCACGGCGGATCGACGCCCACACCCTGGTGCAGCTGCTCGCGCCCTTTGCGCCCCATATCACCGAGGAGCTCTGGGAGCGGCTCGGGGAGAGCGGCTCGGTGCACCGGGCAGCGTGGCCGGAGCACGACCCGGCGCTCGCCGAGGAGCCGCGGGTGACCATCGCGGTGCAGGTGAACGGGAAGCTGCGGGCCACCTTCGAGTGCGAGGCGGGGACCGCAGCCGCGGAGCTGGAGGGCCTTGCCCTGGCGCAGCCGCGGGTGGTCGAGCTGCTCGCCGGCCGGCCGCCGCGCAAGGTGGTGGCCGTGCCCGACCGGATCGTCAACCTGGTGGTGTGAGGGGAGGGGCGATCGCCTCCCTCCCGGTCAGCAGTTGTTGTAAGCGCTGCAGCTGGCGGTGTTGGCCGCGGAGACCGCCAGGGGAAGGAAGATCACGGCCAGCACCCTGCCTAGCAGCCGTAAGCGCACTGGGTGCCGCCGAAACCGGCGTAGATCACGGCGTAGAAGATGAGCCCGAGCACGACGGTGACCACTCCGAGCACCAGACCTGCGATCGCCATCCCCCTGCCGGCGCCACCCCTCCGCCTGGCGGTGGAGATGCCGACTGCGCCGAAGATGATCGCCAGCGCCCCGAGCACCCAGTCGACACCGGGGAACCACGACAGGAACAGGCTGATGAGGCCCAGCACCAGCGCCGTGACCGCGTAGCCGTTGCCCGTCTGCGGCGGCGCATACGGATAGGGCGCCGCGAAGGGAGGCGGCGGCGGATACGCGCCCGGTGGCACAGGGTACGGGCCTGCCTCGGGGGGGTAGGGGCTCGCCCCCGGTGGGTACGGGCCGTCCGGGGTCACGTCCGGCGGAGCCGTGAAACCAGGGCTGGGCGGCGGCGGCGCGTCCCCGCCTGCGGTCGGGTCGGGGCCTGGGGGCAGGTCAAGGCCGGACATGGTCTCTCCCGGGCACGCCATGGGCCGGGGCCGCACCCCGGGTGCGCGGATTATGCGCTGATCAGGAAGCGGCGTCCAAGGCTTCGGGCGGGTCTGGTATCCTGCCCCAGCGCACGGGCCGCCGTGCTCATTGGCCTGTCCGCCGATGGGCCTCTTCCGCGTCGAGGGCGCGGAGGATCAGTCACCTTGTCAGCTGTTGTTACCGAGCGATGAAGCCACCACAGTCATCCGACGTCCCCCGCACTGAGGCCACGACCCCGGCGACCTTCGCCGTCGTCCGTCATGGCGGTCACCAGTACCGCGTCACCCCCGGTGACCGGCTCGTTGTCGACCGCCTCCCCTCCGCCGTCGGCGACGTCATCGGGCTGGAGCCGGTGCTCCTTCTCTCCGACGGGAACGGCGTCCAGGTCGACGCGGCCAGCCTCGAGGGGGTCCGTGTCGCGGCCACCGTGGCCGGGCACCGTCGCGGGCGCAAGATCCGGGTCTTCACCTTCAAGCCCAAGAAGCGGCATCGCCGCACCCTCGGCTTCCGGGCCGAGCAGACCGAGCTGGTCGTGGACCGGGTGCTCGCCAAGGGTGACCCGCTTCCCGAGCCGGTGGCGGTCGAGGAGTTCGAGGTGCCGGAGACCGAGGACGAGGCGGTGGCCGTCGAGGAGATCGCGCCCGAGCCCGAGACCCCCGAGCCGCCCACGGCCCGTCGCCGCAGCCCCCGGGCCGCGGTGGTGGAGACCGGCGTCGAGGCTCCGGTCGAGGCCGGGCCGGCCGCGCCCTCGCACCCGGCGCGACGCGCCCGCAAGGCCGCGGAGCCCGCCGCCGCGGAGACCGTGGCCGAGGCCGAGGCGTCCACGCCGTCCGGCACGCCCGAGGCGCCACGCCGCCGCGCCGCCCGCAAGACCCCTCCACCGGAGGCTGGTGAGTAGAGATGGCCCACAAGAAAGGCGGAGGCAGCTCCCGCAACGGACGCGACTCCAACTCCAAGCGTCTCGGCGTCAAGCGCGGCGACGGCTCGCTGGTGCTGGCCGGGACCATCCTGGTCCGGCAGCGCGGCACCAAGATCCTGCCTGGCGGCAACGTCGGGGTTGGCCGGGACCACACCCTCTACGCCCTGGCGAGCGGCCTGGTGGCCTTCGACCAGAAGGGGGGGGATCGGACCCGGGCCAGTGTGCTCGCGCTTCCGATGCTGGATCTGGCCATGGAGGGGAGGACGTCCAGTGATGCGGACGACACGATCCCGTCCGTCGGCGACGACTCCCCGCGGGTCACCGAGGCCGCAAACGCCGCCGTCTGACCTCGCGGCCGCGCGCCCGTGGCGTGCGCCTGGTCTGAGCTGAGTCCTCCCCGTGTTCATCGATGAGGTCAGCCTCGATGTCGCCGCCGGTTCCGGTGGGCGCGGCGCGGTCGGCTTCCGGCGCGAGAAGTACGTCCCGCGGGGCGGCCCCGATGGCGGTGACGGGGGGTGGGGCGGGAGCGTCGTCCTGGTCGTGGAGCCGGGCGACAGCAGCCTGAGCCGTTACCGGGAGCGGCGCCGCTTCCATGCTCCGGACGGACGCCCGGGTGGCGGTGCCCTGCGCAGCGGTCGCGACGGGCCGGACCTCGTCCTCCCCGTGCCGCCCGGCACCGTCGTGACCGACACGGAGAACGGCGAGCTGATCGGCGACCTCGCCAGCCCGGGCCAGCGCCTGGTGATCGCCGAGGGAGGGCGCGGGGGCCGGGGCAACGCCCACTTCGCGGGTGCCGTCCGCCAGGCCCCCAGGATCGCCGAGCTGGGGGACCCGGGGGCGCAGCGCCGCATCCACCTGGAGCTCAAGCTGATCGCCGATATCGGTCTGGTCGGGCTCCCCAACGCCGGCAAGTCCACCCTGCTCGCGGTCCTGACCGGGGCCCGGCCAAAGGTCGCCGCCTACCCCTTCACCACTCTCCACCCCAACCTGGGCGTGGCCGAGATGAGCGGTGGGCACACCCTGGTCCTGGCCGACGTCCCCGGGCTCATCGAGGGCGCCCACGATGGTGCCGGGCTGGGCATCGAGTTCCTCCGGCACCTGGAGCGGACCAGGGTGCTCATCCACGTCGTGGACTGCGCCGCCGGTGCCGCCGAGGCGAGGCGGGCGATCGAGCAGGTGGTGGCGGAGCTGGGCGCATTCAGCCCCCAGCTCGCCGAGCGGCCCACGCTCGTCGCTCTCAACAAGATCGACCTGCCCGAGGCGGGGGAGGCGGCCGGCGAGCTCGAGCCGGAGTTCCCCGGCGCTCACCGGATCAGTGCGGCGGCTGGCATCGGCACCCGCGATCTCCTGGAGGCGGCCGCCGATCTGGTCGCCGCGGCCCGCCACGCCGCCGCCGGCCCCACCGCCGGCTCATCGGGCGAGGCGGGGGGCGTTCAGGGGGCGGGGGATGCTGATGCCGCCGCGGGTGGCCACCGCATCTACCGGCACGTCTCGCACGAGCCGGGGCCGCCCCGCGTGGAACGCGACCCGGACGGGGCCTACCGGGTCATCGACCCCGCCGTCCTGCGGATCGTGGAGCGCACCGACCTCGACGAGGAGGAAGCGGTGGCGGTCCTCCATCGGAGGCTGGCAGCGGCGGGCGTCGATGCCGCCCTGGCGGCGGCGGGCTGCCAGGATGGCGACAGCGTCCGCATCGGCTCCGCGGAGTTCACCTTCGCGGCGGACGCGATGAGCTCCTTTCCCCGCCCGCCCCGCCGGTCGCGCGGATGAGCCTCACCCGGGTCGCGGTCTTCGGCGGCACCTTCGACCCCTTCCACCTCGGTCACCTCGCGGTGGCCGAGCAGGCGAGGGAGGGAGTGCTGGCTGATGAGGTGTGGGTGGTGCCGGCCGGGGTGCCCCCCCATCGCGGCCCGGTGATGGCGGGTGCCGCCGACCGTCTGGCGATGTGCAGGGCGGCGATCGAGGGCTGCCCCCACATCTCCGCCCTCGACCTGGAGCTGCGCCGCCCGGGCCCGTCCTACACCCTCGACACCATGCGCGACCTGGGAGCGGGACATCCGGGTACGCAGCTCTGGGTGGTCCTCGGTGCCGATGCCGCCCGGCAGACGTCCGGCTGGCACGGGGGCGCCGAGCTGCTGGGCACCTACCACTTCGTCCTGGTCAACCGCGCTGGGGAGGCGCCGATCCGCCACGCGGAGGCGATCGCCCTCGGCTTCCTGCCCGGGCTCACCCGGGTGGTGGGCATCGACTCCCCGGACATCTCCGGCACCGAGATCCGTCGCCGGGTGGTGGCCGGGGAGCCGCTGGGCGGCATGGTCAGCCCCGCCGTCGCCACCATCATCGAGGAACGGGGCCTCTATCGCTGAGCCGGCCAGATGTCCGGCGCGCTCCGCCCGCCCGGGTCCCGCTCGCGGCCGGCCGGTCCGCGCCCGCACCGATGTCATAATCGTCCGCGGATGACGTCCGAAGAGTTGGTGGAGGCGATCAGCTCCGCCGCCGCCGACAAGAAGGCGCGCGACGTCGTGAGCATTGACCTTCGGGGCAAGACCACCATCGCGGACTTCTTCGTGGTCTGCGAGGGCGACACAGACCGGCAGGTTAGAGCCATTGTTGACAATATCGAGGAGGCCTGCCGGGCGCTCGGAGCTCGGCCACTCCACGTCGCCGGGATGCGCGACGCCTCCTGGGCGTGCGTCGACTTCGACTCCGTGATCGCCCACGTCTTCCTTCCCGGTGAGCGGATCTTCTACGACCTCGAGGGGCTCTGGAAAGCGCCCCGGGCCGAGGTCGGCTGAGCCGGCTGCCGCTCATTTTCGCCCAGCTCGGCGTCAGGTCCATGCTGCGAAGACGCCGCCCGTGGGGCCGCCGCTCCTTGATCTGGTCGGCCTGAGCCGCCGCCGCCCGTCCTTCCGGAGAGGGCTTCAGCCCGTGACGATGACCGGTGGGTTGGAGGCCAGGAACTGGCCGAAGTTGATCACCGCCAGGAGCATGGCCACGGCTCCGACCGCGAGGACGGCGATGAGCGCGCCCTTCTGCCATGGCGCCAGGTCGTGACCGCCCACGGCGCGCACCGGCGGGATGACCAGGCCGATCAGGGCCCCGGCCGCGAAACCCCCCAGGTGGGCGTAGTTGTCGATGTAGCCGGAGAAGGTGAATCCGATGACGATGGTCATGAAGAGCGAGACCATCACCCCGCGGCGCAGCGCGTGGGTCAGACCCGCCGGGAGCTCGTGGCGCTGGACGCGACCCATGGTGAAGAGGAGGCCCAGCAGCCCCATCAGCCCTCCCGAGGCTCCCACGAAGATCGGGTCCGAGAGAGGCAGGCCCAGGGTGCTGGCCAGCACGCTGGCGGCGCTGGCGGCGAAGGCGCAGGCGACGAAGGTCGCCAGCAGGGTGAGCCGTCCATATATCGGCTCGACGATGCGACCCAGGATCACCGTCGAGTAGCAGTTGATGAGGAGATGCAGGGATAGGTAGGAGCCGATGCCCGCGCCGGAGCTGAAGAAGCCGGGGACGTGGAGGAAGGCGGTGCTGAGATAGCGCCACCAGCCGCCGCCCGGGTAGCCGGGGACGCCAACGGCTATGCCCCCGGCGCCGAGGTATCCGGGGAAACCGGGCCCACCGTAGCGAAGCCAGACGGTGTTCTCCACGAGGAAGATCACGACGAAGGTCGCCACCAGGGCGTAGGTGAGCCGCGGGGTCGAGATCAGGGCCCGCCGGGCTGGGGCCACGTAGCCGCTGTGGACCGTCTCGCGCTCGGCGAGGTCGACGGCCGCGAGCGTGGGTGGCTCGGCCCCGCCCCGGAGCGCCCGTGCCGCCGCCCGGATCTCGCCCACGCCCGGCAGCCCGGGTGGCGCCGGGAGCAGGGCACCGGCGTCGCCGGACCCCGCGTCGGCCCACATCACCCCCAGATGGACGGCCGGGTGGGCGGGTGGTGGGAGCTGAGCGGTGAGGGGAGAGAGGGCGACCAGCAGGATGTCGCAGCGTGCCGCCGGCTGCGTCCGCAGGCGGGCGTCGCCCCAGCGCAGCGCGGCCCCGATCCGGCGGTGGAGGTCGGCAAGCTGCGCCGCGGGGTCGTCCGGCGGCTGGAAGAAGCCGACCAGGGCTGAGCGCGCGCCGGTCCAGGCCACGGTCACCAGTGCGTAATCCGAGCCCAGCTCACCGAGCCGGCTGTCCCGGGGATCGGCGAGGCGGAGGCGGTACCGGGTCACCAGCCCCAGGCCGACCAGTCGGGCGAGCGCCGGCGGTTGGGGGGGCAGCCCTCCCTCGTCGGACCAGCTGTTCTCCGTCACCGGGTCAGTCTATCGGCGCGGAGGGGGGAGGCCCCGCCGGAGAGGTGGGGCGGACCGCCCCCGAGGCCCGGGGGGCCGTTCGCGCTATCGTCCACCGGCGATGAGCCGCTGCCCCTCGCCGCCGCCGGTCCTGCCGTGAGCTCGGACCGGCACCTCAGCCTCGGTCCCCTCTATCGCGAGATGCGCGCCGGTCTCGGCGACGCCGGGCGGGTGCGGGTGACGGTGGAGTTTCAGGAGCGCACGCTCGCCGCGCCGGCCGGCGGGCAGGGAGCAGCGGAGCTCGTCAGCTTCGTCCTGGAGACCTTCGTCGAGTACGAGGATCGGGTCCTCGACCGCGCGCAGGTTGCCCTGCACGGGCCCGGCCAGCCGAAGCGCTTCCTGGTCGCGCGCCACGGCTCGGCCTACGCGTACAGCCTCGACGGAGGCGAGCGCTGGGGTCGGCTGGTGGCCCATCCCCGGATCTTCGACCTGGAGGAGTTCGAGGCCGAGTTGGGCCAGATCCTCGTCGAGGACGCGACCTACGACGTGCTCGACGGCAGCAGCGACCTGCAGGCACCGGCGGGATCGGGGCCGGGGCCGGAGCGGTTCGTCGATGCGCTCGACGTCAGCATGGACCGCGAGGCCTTCCTCCGCCTTCTCCGGGTCTTCTCGGCCGACGTCGACGATGATCCCGACGCACCCGCGCTCAACGCCTTCTCGGTGAGCCTCCAGGCCGCGGACGACGTCTCGCTGCAGTACTGGTGGTCATTGAGCGACAGCGTGTCCGAGGTCGACGACGTCCCCCTCAAGGTCCGCTGCAGCGTCTCGATCCGGGTCGCCGCGCTGGGCGCGGAGGAGAACAGTGCCGTCCGCCTTGATGAGGCCCTGCCGGACGTCGCCGACCTCGACGGCGTCTGGGCGATCCTTCGCCACGGCGCGCCGGATGCGGCGGAAGAGGATCGAGGACCGGGGCGGCGCTAGCAGGGGCTAGTCAGGTTCCGACGGCTGGCGACGGCGTCGGCGGCGTGGGGACGGCCGTGGGGGCGGCCGTGGGGGCGGGGATGGGAGTCGGCACATACGGCTGGGAGAAGGGGGTGTTCGACGCTCCCGGCTCCCCGATGCAGCCCGGGTTGCAGATCGGGCGGCCGTTGCCCATCGAGCTGTCCGGACCGGTGCCGGGGAGGTACCACGCGCCGCCCGCCTGGTACACGTCGGAGGGCTGCTGGTACCAGACCACCGGGGTGTTGGCGGTAGCGCCCTCCATGAATGTCTGCCAGATCGGCGCCGCCCCGGTCACACCACTGGAGACGCCGGAGAGCCCGTAGTTGGCGGTCTCGCCCTGGGGGTCGCCCACCCACACCGCGGTGAGGATGGTCGGCGTCCAGCCCACCGTCCAGTTGTCGACGTTGTCGTACGAGGACCCGCTGGTGCCGGTCTTGGCGCTGACTGGGCGATCCGGCAGGCTGAGCTTCTGGTAGCTGCCGAACGCCGCCAGCCGGTAGGTGGCCTTGCTCAGCGTCTCGTCCATGATGTAGGCGACGTTCTCCGGGACCACCCGCTGGGCGTTGGCGGCGGCGTTGTAGGTCCAGACCGGGGCGCCGCTCGCCGCATCGGTGATCTTCACGACCGGCGCCGGGGCGTGGTGGACGCCGAGGTCGGCGATGGTGGCGGCGCCGTCGGCGAGGTCGAGCGGGCTGACCGAGAAGGTCCCCAGGGTGAAGGAGTACTCGGCGGGATATGGGAAGTTGGCGCCCTTGATCAGGCTGACCCCCGCGTCGACGGCCAGGTTGGCGATGGGGAGCACGCCGAGCGCGTATTCGGTCCTGACCGCCGGCAGGTTCAGCGAGTTGCCCAAGCAGTACTCCATCTCGCAGAAGCCGTAACCGGCCGATGCACCCTCGTAGTCCTTGGGCGTCCACCCGTTGATGGTCATGGTCTCGTCCGAGATCTGCGTCGTCATGGTGTACTGCCGTGAGGCGATCGCATCCGTGTACGTGAAGAGCTTCATGGTGGAACCCGGCTGACGCCCCATGATCGCCAGGTTGTCCTGCCCGTAGACCGTGCTGCTGTAGTTGGCGCTGCCGGTCATGGCCAGGACCGCCCCCGTCTGCGGGTCGAGGCTCACCAGGGCGCCGTCACCGCCGGCCGCCCCCTGCACGAACCAGCCGGGGTTGGAGGTGATCACGTTGTGCACCGTCGCATCGCCCAGCGCCTGGTCTTGTAGGTTGAGCGTCGTGTAGATGTCGTAGCCACCGGGGTTCTGCCACGTGTCTCCCTGGAAGAGGGTGGCCAAGTAGCCATAGTCAGGATTGGTGAGGTATTCGACGAAGCTGGAGGTGTTGGCCCCGTCGATGACGGTCGGCGGGAGGTAGTCCTCCCACGTGTAGTACTTGAGCGGCTCGGCCGCTGCTGCGGCCCCCTGGTCCTGGGTGATGCTCCCCATCGCCACCATCGCCTGCAGCACGGCGCCCTGCCGCTGCTTGGCGCCCCCTGGGTTGAGGTTCGGGTCGAACTCCGACGGGGCCTGGGGCAGACCGGCGAGCATCGCCGACTGGGCGAGGTCCAGGGCGCTCGCGGGTACGTGGAAGTACAGCTCCGCAGCGGTCTGGATCCCGATCGCCTGGTTCCCATAGGGGATGCGGTTCAGGTACATCTCCAAGATCTGGTCCTTGGAGAAGTCGTTGACCAGCTCGGTCCCGAGGATGATCTCCTTGATCTTGTAGGCGAGGCTGCCGTTGTCCTGCAGGAAGCTGATCTTGGCGAGCTGCTCCGGGATGGTGGACGCGCCGCCCGCGTTGGTGTGGCGCAGATAGCCCACACCGGCCTCCGCGATCCGGCCCAGGTCCAGGGAGCTCTCCGTCCAGAAGTGGCGGTCCTCGATGTCGACCGTCGCCTCCTGGAGGTACGGCGAGATGTCGGCGAGGGAGGCGTGGAGGTGGAAGGTGCCGGACGGGTGGATGACGTCGATGAGGGTGCCATTCGCCGCGTAGACGTTGGTGTCGATGGGGGCCTCCATCGAGGCCACGGTCGCCGCGTCGGGGATCTGACCCAGATAGATGTTGTACCCGGCGTCGACGGTGACCGCGGCGGCCGCCGCGATGCTGGAGAAGAGGGCCAGGAAGAGCAGGGAGGTGCGCAGGAGGGGCCGCCGCCGCCGCGGTGCCTTCCGCTTCCTGCCCAGCAGGAGGTCGCGCCGGTTACGGCGCCGCGCCGACGGCGGGACCGCTTCGGCTCCGTTCCGGGCGGCGCCTCCGCCGGCCCCCACGCCATTCGAGCCGCTGCGGGGCCGGACGCTGCCGGCCCGCACCCTGCGGGGGCGGGAGCTGTCGGGGGGGGTGGTGGGCACGGTGCCGATGAAGCTCCGATGATGTGGGGCGGGGCGGGGGTGGGACCGCGCTCAGGGGAACGGCCCCGAACCCGGAAAGGTTACGCCCCGTTGAGGATGGCGGCGCCGCTGTAGAGCCCGAGGACCGCGGCGACGATCACGGCGCCGACCCAGAGAGGGCCGGTGCCCTCCTCGATCCAGAAGGGGCCGGCGCGCCGCTGACCTCGAGCGCCCTCGTCCAGGGGGATGCCGGGCATGATCGCACCCTACCACGACGGTCTCGTCACGGAGCCGTCACCTCCTGCGGCCCCGCGGCCCCTCCGGCGGCGTTCGAGGTCGCGGATCGCGAGATCCAGGACGCAGACGTGTGGCAGGTCGATGACAAGTTCCCGGCCGGGAGGGGGCCCGCGAATCTGACGATGACACAATCGGGCGAGATATGGCTGTCCAAGCGCTCCCCGTCGCCCCGGCACCGATCGCCCTTCCCCCGATGCCGCGCAGCGCGGAGGAGACTGGCCTCCCGTTCAGCTTCGTCTGCGACCTGGTCCTGAAGGTCCTCTACTTCAACGGCAGCATGCTGGGCGGTGACATTGCCCGGCACGTGTGCCTGCCGTTCGCCTTTGTTGAGACCACTCTCAAGTTCCTGGCTGACGAGGGCTATTGCGCCTCCGCCGGGGTCAGGGCCGCGGTGCTCGCCGAGGACGAATCGATCAACGCCGGCATGCAGTTCACGATCACGACCACCGGTCGACAGCGCGCCCGGGAGCTTCTCGAGATCAACCAGTACGCCGGCCCGGCGCCGGTGCCGATCGCCGACTACAACGCCATGGCCGCTCGCCAGGCGGACGTGGGCATCGCCGTCAACCGAGCGCGCCTCCACGAGGTCTTCTCCCACCTGGTGCTCAACCAGCGGGTGCTCGACCACCTCGGTCCGGCCCTCTCGGCGCGCCACGCCTGCTTCCTCTACGGCCCCTCGGGCAACGGCAAGACGAGCATCGCCGACGCCAGCGCACGGGTGATGGGGCCGCCCGTCTTCATCCCCCGCGCGCTCTACGTGCACGGCGAGGTCATCCGCTTCTACGACCCCATCTACCACACCCCGATCGATCGTCCGCTGCCTCCCCACGACACACGCTGGCAACTTGCCGAGAGGCCCGCCGTCAAGGCGGGCGGCGAGCTGACCCCGCGCATGCTGGAGCTGGGTTTCGACGCCGCACTCGGCTTCTACGAGGCCTCACTCCAGCTCAAGGCCAACGGTGGCCTGCTCCTCGTCGACGACTTCGGCCGCCAGCAGAAGATGTCGCCCCGCGACCTTCTCAACCGGCTGATCGTCCCTCTGGAGAACGGGGTCGACTACGTCAACATCGCCCGGGCCGGCACCAGCGTGGCGGTGCCCTTCACCTGCCTGCTGATGCTCAGCACAAACCTCGAGCCTCACAACCTGATGGACGAGGCCTTCCTGCGCCGGGTCCGCTACAAGGTGCACGTCCCCGACCCCACCGCCGAGGAGTTCGTCGAGATCTGGCGGCGGGTCTGCGCGGCCCAGGAGATCCCCTACCGCGAGGCGGTCATCGCCGACCTCATGCGGCGCCACTACATCGAGAAGGACCGCGACTTCCACGGCTCCCACCCGCGCGACCTGCTGGAGCACGTCGTCCATCTCTGCCGCTACCTGGGGCGCGAGCCCGAGCTCACCACCAAGCTGCTCGACGAGGCCTGCGAGACCTACTTCGTCGACGACGCCAGCGAGGACTGACGTCCGAGTTCGGCACGGCTGGCGGGGAGCATGTGGCCCCCGGGTAGACTGTGGTCCCTCTGGGGCCGGTAGCTCAGCTGGGAGAGCGCTGCCCTCGCACGGCAGAGGTCCGGGGTTCGAGTCCCCGCCGGTCCAGGGCCCCGCGCGGCAGGCCGCGTGGGGACCCCTTTCAATCTCAGAGGGGCTCGCCGCCCCTCGCCGGTCGGGCCAAGCCCGACTCGGCTCACCTCGCCATGTGGGCGGGCCGCCGGGAATTCTCGCTGGGCGGCCGTTGTGCGCGGGGGTGCGGACCCCGCCGCTCCACCAACGGCTGACACCAGCCGGTTTCAGTTCGGCCCCGCCCCCCGGCGGCGTAGCCCCATCCGGGCCCTACTCGACAAAGGCAACTTGGCGAGACCCGGCCGCTGCGATCAGGCGGCCCAGCGCCGGGCCCGCGATGCCGTCCGCCGCCTCCGCTGAAACCTCCGATATGGGGTACGGTTGGAGCATGACCCGCGCTGACCTCCACCGTCTGGTCGACGAGCTGCCCGAGGCCTCCCTGGAGCCTGCGGCGGTGTTGCTCGAGCGTGCCCAGGACCCGGTCATCGCCCGCCTGGAAGCTGCCCCCTGGGACGACGAGCCGTTCACTGACGAGGAGCGCCGGGCGGTCGACGAGGCCTTCGCGGACCCCCGCCGCAGCATCCCCTGGGAAGAGGCCAAGCGGGAGCTGCTCGCTGACTGAGCCGAGCTACCGGATCGAGGTCCGGCCGGAGGCCCAGAAGTCGCTCCGTCGGCTGGGGCGTGACGTGCGGGAGCGGCTCGCACGGGCCATCGACGGGCTGCCGGAGGGGGATGTCAAGCGCCTGGCCGGCAGCGTCGGACTATGGCGGCTGCGGGTGGGCGACTGGCGGGTGATCTATCGTCGCGACGAGGCCGACCAGGTGATCACCGTCGTCACCGTGAGCCCACGGGGCGGTGCCTTCAAGCCCTGATGACCCCCCCGCTGCGGGTATTTCAGGGTGGCTGAGGCGGTGACGAGATGGCCGACATCTGCCCCCTTTCGTTGCCTCGCTGGCCGACAATCACCCCTCGATGCCGGCCACCGTGATCGCTCCACTCGCCTCCGTTTCCGAGGCCGGATGCCCCGAAACTCGCGCTAAGGCGGTCGACGTCCTCTCCTGGCTGCGCATCGGGGTCCGAACTCTGCGCCGCCCGAATCTCGCCCCGGCTAGTCCTCCAGTCTCGCGCAAAGCCAGGAGTACCTGGTGATCGCGATCGCCCTTCACCCGATCGGCATACTCGGCGGATTTCTCTTCGGTGTGTGCGGCATTACCACATCTGTGATCATGAGCCAGCCAAGAGTAATCACCAGGCTTCTGCCCCTGAGCGCCGTCACGGAGGCGCAACGGCAGCGGGCTCGCGAGCGTCTGTTGGCTGCGCGAACCAGAGTTCGTTGGATTACGGCAACCGTCACGGTGGCAGTGGGGGTCTCCATCGCCGTGACGCTTGGCGTTACGTGGTGATGGAAGCGTCCGTGACGCCTCTGTTCGAGTGGAACCCGAAAGCTTGAGTGCACTACCCGTCGATCTGCGAGCCGTACGGTGGCCACCTCCCCTGTCACGAGTGGTGCGATGAAATCGCGGCGCGTCCGTTGGCGGCAGGTCTTCCTGATTGGAGGGGGATGTGCTCTGCCGGTACTCGTGTTCGCAGCATCGCTAACCTGGGCCGTTCGGCTGGGAGACGACTCTCTTGCCTTGGCAATCGGGGCGCTGGGTGTGATCGTGTATGGCTCGGGCGGTGTGCTGGCACTCGTGAGCGCCCGGCGTATCGTTAGGGGCAGGCGCGCTGCTGATGACGCCGAGAGAGCCAGGGACGTGACCGAGAGGAGCGGTCCCGCTGAGGGGTGGGGCCGCTAGCGAGACCGGTCGTGCGCCCCTCCCTCATCGCGGCCCCATCGGAGATGCGCTCCGCAAAGGAAACAGGTCGATCGGCCCGTTGACGCCCCTCCCGAACTCGGAATCGCACCGCTGCCCTTGCACGGCAGAGGTCCGGGGTTCGATTCCCCGCCGGTCCACCAGATGCCCGGGCGCGATCCCGGCACGCCGGTGTCGTCGGCCCGGTCCATCGCGGCTCCGGGCCGGCAGAGCCGCCGGCGCGCCCGGGCGGTGGCGGTCCCCGTCAGCTTCACTCACCTCCGTGCCCGTCCGCGCCTGCCGGCGGCCCCTACCCCGCCGCGGCCGCTCCGGGTCCGTTAACGGGAAGAGGGCGCCCCGAAGGGCGCCCTCTGCATCGATGCGACGGCCGCGCCTAGGTGGCCCGCCGTTGCCAGCGGGTCTTCTTGAGCATCTTCTTGTGCTTGTGCTTGCGCATGGCCTTGCGCCGTTTCTTGATGACCGAGCCCACGAGAGCCTCTCCATGCGGGCGGCCGCTCGGCTGCCCATCCGGCAATGATTGATCCTATGTCAGCGGGGGCCGACTATACGCGCTCCCCGGGATCGCCTGCTTCTCGGCTCTCCGCGCAGGGCCTCTCGCCCCGGCTCCGGGTCAGGCCGGAGGGCCTCCCGCGCCGCTCCTCATGGCGAGCGCCTCCCGCAGGCGCCCCGCGGTGACCTCGAGGTGCTCGGGCAGGACCTTGACGTCGGCCAGCACCGGCATGAAGTTGGTATCGCTCCCCCAGCGGGGCACCACGTGGAGGTGCAGGTGGTCCACGCTGGCGCCGGCTGCCGCCCCGAGGTTGAGTCCGACGTTGAACCCGCCGGGCTGCATCACGCTGGAGAGCGCGTCGAGGGCCCGCTGGGTCGCCGCCATGAGCGCCAGGCTCTCCTCCGCGGTCAGGTCGCGCAGATCCGGGGCATGCCGTCGCGGCGCGACCATCACGTGCCCGCTGCTGTACGGGAAGCGGTTCATCAGGGTGAGCGTCCGCTCCGCCCTCTCGACCACCAGGCCGCCTTCGGCCCCCGATGCGGCGGCGGCGCAGATGAAGCAGCCCCCCGGTGCCGGGTCGGTGCCCGTCACGTAATCCATCCGCCAGGGCGCCCAGAGCTGCCGCATCTCGCGGACGTTACCCGATGGCAGCGGGGAGACGGGGTGGTGGGGCGGCCGGCGCCAGCCGGCCCCCGTTTCACGAGCCGGTGCCGCCGCCGCAGGAACGGCTCGAAGAGATCAGACACAGCGTTCGCATTCACGGTCTCACACGAACCCCGTTACGAGCCTGTGGCTGGAAGCTCCGCCTCCCCGTGCCATCGACCGCACTAGCCTACACAGAGCCGTCTAGTGCATTTGAACTACTTGTAGGCGAGACCACCGGGCGGCGGAGGAACTCAGGTCATGGGCACTGGCAGGAAGAGCCGCCGATCCCTTCGGATCGCCCTGGTGATGGGCGCCATGGTGGCGGGCACCGCGGTGATCGGCTGGGGCGGCTTGGCGGCGTGGAGTGCCTACACCGAGAACGCGGGCAACAGCGTGGCCGCCGGCACCCTCTCGCACGCCAACGGTTCGAGCTGCGTGTCGAGCCTGGGAGTGGTCCCCACCACCGGCACCGGCTTCTGCGCCGCGACCATCACCATCTCCGGGGTCGACCCGGCGAACTGGACCAGCACCGTCAACACCATCAAGATCGCCAACACCGGCTCCCTGAAGAGCATCTTCACCCTCAGCATGGGGACGGTGCTGCAGGCCCCGACCGGCAGCCTCTGCGCCGACGTGACCCTGGGCGTGACCGACCTCAACTCGGGCAGCCCGGACAACGGCACCGTCTGGGCCCCCACCGCGCTGACCGGCACGTTCACCGCCACCAGCCTGTACAGCAACGCCGCCGCCCCCGTCCTCAGCTGGACCGGGGGGGGCACCGCCGGCACGGGGACCGGGGCGACCGCCAACACCTTCACCGTGACCGCGGCTCCGGGTGCCAACTTTGCCTCGCACTTCGCGGATGCGGGCGCCAGCTGCACCTTCGGACTTCTCTTCACCCAGACGGCTGCCTGATCCCGGCGACGCCCTGAGGGGTGGGGGATGACCCGGCCCGGAGCGGCGCTCCGGGCGGTGGGGACGGTCCCGTCCTGGCGGCGCTCCGAGCGGGGAGTGCGCGTGGCCGGACGGCGACCGGCTGCCGGCGGCGCCCTGAGAGGGCGGGTCCCCTGGCCCGCGTGGCTACCGGCTCGGGGAGGCACCCCTGGTGGAGACGGGGAGGCTCGAACTCCCGACCTCTTGCATGCCATGCAAGCGCTCTCCCAGCTGAGCTACGTCCCCTGGGGAGCCACATGGTACCGCGGTCTCGCGATCGGTTGGCCCCGGCGCCCTGCCTGCGCCAGTGCTCCGCGGCATCCGCCCCAAGCTTGGCCGGATTGCAGTCCCACCGGAATGTGCAGGGCGACTATGATCGACGCAAGCGCAACGGCCGGGCCGGATGGCGGGGCCAGTCGACACGGACGTGGGTGTCAGATGGGATGAGGTATGTGCAATGGCGATTTCCTCTGAGGAGGACGAGAGCCAGTCGATGGCTGGTGACCGCCGGGATCCGTCCCTGGGAGGGCGCCGGGGGGGGGGCGCGCCCCACGTCGAGAGCGAATCGCCGGTGGTCCGCGCCGGGGAGCGCTTGGTCCGCCGCATCGAGGCGTTGGTCGAGGAGATCGCCCGCCTGCGCGCCGACAACGACGAGCTCCGCCTGCAGATCCGCGAGGCCGTCGCGATGTTTGACCGCGCTTCGTCCGCGGTCGGCGACTCGCGGCCGCGGCGCCGGCGGCGCGCAGTCGAGGGCACCGTCCCCGCGGCGGCGCCGGCGCGTCGGCGTCGGCCCCGCGGCCGCGCGGCCAAGGGGCGGGCGACGCCGCCTGAGGTGACCACCGAGGTGGTGCGGGCGGTCATCGCCAAGCTCGGCCAGGGCACCGCCGCCGAGATCGCCTCCGAGATCACCAGGGCCGGCGTGAAGGTCTCCGGCCGTGCTGTCCGCTTCCTGGCGGAGCGGGCCGGCGCCGAGACCTTCCGGGGCGACGACGGCCAGCGCCGTTACCGCCTCTAGAACGGTTGACCCCGGACCCGGAGCGGTGACCCCCGGCGACCCACGGATCGGCGGTGGGCGCGCGCAGCCGGGCGCCCCTCCCGCCGACCTTCTGCTCGTTCACGGGGACGACCGCCACCGGGTCGATGAGGCGGTCCGGCAGTGGCGCCGGCGCGCCGCGGCAGCCGAGCTGGGCGTCGAGGTGATCGAGGCGCCGGCACCGCTCGAACGGGTCCGTTCCTCTCTCGCCGAGATCCCTCTGATCGACGAGCGCCGCTACCTCCTTCTCCGCGACCCGCCGCAGCTCACCGGGGGCCGGCGTTCCGGAGAGGCGGGGCGAGCTCTGGCCGAGGCCCTCGAGCTGCGGGCGCCGAGCACCTCGGTCTGCCTGGTGAGCCACCAACCGGTGCCCGCGAGCCATCCGGTGGTGGCCGCGGTGGGGCGGCTCGGCGGCGAGATCCGCGCCTTCAAGCTGCTGCGCGGTCGCGACGTGCGGGAGTGGGCGGAGCGGGCCGCGGCGGACCGCGGGCTCCGGCTGCGCGCCGGCGCTCTCGACCACCTCCTCCGGGTGGCCGGCTCGGACCTGGGCGTCATCGCCGCCGAGCTGGACAAGCTGAGTGCCTTCTTCGGCGGCGAGCCCGTCGAGGTGGAGACGGTGCGACGTCTGGTCGGCGGCGCCGAGGCGGTCGAGGTCTGGAACGTCCTGGAGAGGCTCCTCGGGGCGCAGCCGGGGCGGGGCGCCGCCGCCGCGACGGAGCTGGTGGAGGAGGGCCATTCCACCCAGCACCTCATCGCCACCCTCGCCGGCCAGCTCTCCGAGCTGCGCCGCGCCCAATCTCTGCTCGGGGCCGGCGGGTTAGGCGGTCGCCTGGCGACCGAGCTTCGCATCCCCGAGTGGCGCGCCGACCGGCTGGCCCGGCAGGCCCGCGCGGTTGCGCCCGCGGTCGTGGAGGACTGGCTGCACCAGCTGCAGGCGATCGACGCCGCCATCAAGTCGGGGGAGACCGACGATCGGCAGGCGATGGGGCGCTTTGCTCTGGGTGCCGCCCGTGCCGTCGCGCGAGGTCAGGCTCGCTGAGGCAGCCCGCCCCCGGGCGTGGCTACTGGTCGCTGGTTCGGCGGGTCGACGCGGCCCGCTTGGCGGCGCCGGCCGGCTTTGCCGCCGTGCCGGGCTTGGCCGCTGTACCTGGCTTAGCCGCCGGAACCTTGGCCGGGCTGGCCGCGGCCTTGGTCGTGGACGTCTTCTTGGCGCCGGCGCCCTTGGCTGCAGCGGTGGCCTTGGCGGACGCGACCGGCGCGGCCTTGGCGGACCTGCCCTTGGCTCCACCGGCGGCGGCCGCGCGTGTGACCGCCTTCTCCGCCTCGCTCCCGCCCATGAGGGTGAGCTTCGCCGCCATCGTCATGATCCGGGACTTGCGGCGCGCTGCGTTGTTGCGGTGAAGGATGCCCTTCTCGGCAGCCTTGTCCAGCGCCTTGACCGCCGCGCGGAGCTCTTCCTCGATGCCGGTGACCTGGCCGCTCACGAGCGAGCGGCGCACCCTGCCGATCCGGGTCCGGACTGCCGAGCGGACGATGCGGTTGCGGACGCGCTTGCGTTCATTGGAGCGGATGCGCTTCCGAGCGGAGCGAGAGTTGGCCAAGATGACACCTGTTGACTAATGTCGGAAACTGGGCGCGTCCCCCCGACCAACGCCCGGGAGCCTGGAGTATAGCAATCGCCCTCCGGCACGGCCGGGTCGGGCGCCCAGAATCTTGCCTCTGATGATCTTCATACCCGCCTATGCCAAGCTCAACCTCGCCCTGAGCGTGGTCGGGAGGCTCCCCGACGGCCGTCACGCCCTCCGCTCGGTGGTCGTGCGCCTCGATTGGCACGATCTCGTGGGGGCCGAGGTCGTGGGGGTCGAGGTCGCTGAGGATGCTCCGGAGATTGGGGTGACCGTCTCCGGCCCGGCCGCGGTCCCGGTCGAGGACAACCTCGTGCTCCGGGCCGCCCGTGCCCTTCTCCCCGGCCGTCCCGCGGGTGCCGTCCGGCTCTGCCTGGAGAAGCGGCTGCCCGCCGCCGCCGGCCTCGGGGGCGGCTCCGCGGATGCGGCGGCCGTGCTCCGGCTGCTCGGCGGGGCCGGCATCTCCGTCTGGGACCCCGGGATGCTCCGGCTCGCCGACACGCTGGGCAGCGACGTGCCGGCGTGCCTGGCCGGTGGCAGCCTCCTGGTCGGGGGGGCTGGTGAGCGCCTGGAGCCGATCCTCCACCCACCTCTGGACCTGACGGTCGCCGTCGCCGGGCGCAGCGGCACCGCGGCCACCTTCGCGGCCCTGACGCCGGACGAATGGCGCGGCCCCGAGCGACCCGAGGCGCTGGCGGGGCTGCTGGCCCAAGGGCGGCCGGTCGCGGCCGAGCTGCTCGGCTCCGACCTGGAGGCGGCCGCCTGCCGGGCTCATCCGGAGCTTGCCGCCGGGCTCCTCCGGCTGCGGGATGCCCTGCCGGCGACCGCCTGGCACCTCACCGGCAGCGGAGGTGCCGTCTTTGCCGTTGCCGCCGGGCGCGGCGAGGCCGAGACGGTCGCCGCCCGCACCCGGGACCTGGGGTTCACCGCCCGCGCGTGCCGGACCGTCGCCGTCTGAGCGGTTCTTCAGCCCCTTGCCAGAGGTGGGTCGCGGTGCCCCGGTGCGACCGGGGCACCCGCGCCTACTCGGTAACGGTCGTCGCCGCAGCCTCGAGAGCGGGCTCCGACTCCCACCCCTCCTCGTCGCCGGCGGGCAGCTCCGACGCCCGCCCCCAGAGGCGAAACGTCCAGACGAGCCCGATGCCGGCGAGCAGCAGGGCGGCGGACACCACCCCCAGAGTCTCGGCCTCCGAAGCCCAGACCGGGTTGCCCCCGAGCTGGCTCTGGGTCAGCAGCAGGATGCTGCTGACCAGCGCTCCGATCGCAGCCCCCGTGATCACGACGAGTGCGACGCCTGCGATCGTGATCAAGACCCGGGCGCGCGCGAGGTGAGCCAGGTCGAGGTCGGTCGCGCTCTCCGCATCCACCGCCCCGGCGACCTGGGTCGCCCTCTCCGGAGGGGAGGAATGGCGGCCCACCGACCAGCCGGCGAGGGCGAGCGCTGCGAGCGGGAAGAGGACGAGGTACGGGGATACCCACTCGGTCGCGTACAGAAGGGTCGCCTCAATCTGGTTTGGCCCTGGCGAGGCTCCCGCCTCCATGATCCCGGCGGCGACATACGCCGTGGCGAGGAGGGCGATCGCCACGATGAGGCCGATCCCCAGGACTTCCTCGATATTCCAGGCCGCCCTGCGGCGGCGCGCCACCGCCAGTTCCGGTTCGGTCGGGTCGTGATCCACGGTGGGAACTCCTCTTGTGACTCCGGGCGACAGGTGCGCCGCATCTTCACAGGTGGAGCGGCAGGCCGGCACAGTGTGCGCCGAGGTGGCCGGGACGTGGGTCCCGCTTCCCGAGGGGCGTTCTCCCCTCGGCCGCGCCATGCCTCCACTACAATCCGACCTCGTGCCCGCGGCTGACACAGCTCCCCCTCGCCGACCCGGCATTGCTCGCGCCACCCGGCGCCGACGTGATGGGAGGGCGCCGGCAGTCCCGGGCGCGGGCTGCTCTTGACGCTCCGCCGTCCCTCCGACCAGGACATCGTGGTGGTCGGGGCGACCGGCGACCTCGCGGCTCGGAAGCTGCTGCCCGCCCTCTACAACCTCGAGGTGGAGGGGCTGCTCCCCGAGCATGGCGACATCATCGGGGTGGCCCCGATGGACTGGAGCGACGAGCGATTCCGGAGCCACGCCGAGGAGGCGATCCGGAGCTTCTCCCGGACCCGTTTCGAAGCCCGCCGTTTCGCGGCCTTCGCCGCTCGCCTCCACTTCGTCCCGGTCGGGCCTGACGGCGACCTCAGCCGTCTCCGGGCCGCGGCCGGCCGGCCCGAGCGGCTCCTCTACCTCGCCGTGCCCTCCTCCGCGTTCACCACCCTGGCTCAGAGCCTGGGCGCAGCCGGGCTGGCGGCCGGGACCAAGCTCGTCATCGAGAAGCCGTTCGGTCATGACGTCGCCTCGGCGACCCGGCTCAACGCCGTCCTCCACGAGGTGCTCGCCGAGGATCAGATCTACCGCATCGACCACTACCTCGGCAAGGAGACGGTCCAGAACCTCCTCGTCTTCCGCTTCGGCAACTCCGTCTTCGAGAGGGTGTGGAACCGCGACGCGATCGCCCGGGTCGAGATCACCGTCGCCGAGTCCCTCGGCGTCGAGCGCCGCGGCGCCTTCTACGAGGAGACGGGCGCGATCCGGGACATCGTTCAGAACCACATGTTCCAGCTGCTCGCGGTGACCGCCATGGAGCCGCCCATCTCCTTTGCCGCCGAGGCCATCCGCAACGAGAAGGTCAAGGTCCTGGAGGCCCTCCATCCGGTGGACCCCGGTGCCGTCGTCCGCGGCCAGTACGCGTCGGGCACCGTCGACGGCGAGGCGGTGCCCGGGTATCGCGACGAGGAGGGGGTGGCCCCCGGCTCCGAGGTCGAGACCTTCGCCGCGCTGCGCCTCTACATCGACTCCTGGCGTTGGGCCGGCGTGCCCTTTCTGCTCCGCACCGGCAAGCGCCTCGCGGCCCGTGACACCGGCGTCGTCCTCAGCTTCCGGGAGGCCCCGCTCCACCTCTTCCGGGCGGTGGGGCTCCGCGCCCTGGACAGCAACCGGCTGGTGATCCGGGTCCAGCCCGATGAGGGGATCTCGATGACCTTCGTCGCCAAGCGGCCCGGGCCCGAGGTGACCATCCAGCCCGTGGAGATGGACTTCAGCTACGAGGGCTCGTTCAAGGCGAGCACGCCCGAGGCCTACGAGCGCCTCCTCCACGATGCGCTGAGCGGCGACCACACCCTCTTCATCCGTGAGGACGAGGTGGAGCGGGGATGGCAGGTGGTCCAGCCCGTCCTCGACCGGCCGTCGCCCGTCAAGATGTACCCCGCCGGGAGTTGGGGCCCGGCGGCGGCCGACCGGATCGCCCGCCCCGGGCATTGGCACGACGGCCCCTCCGGGGGGCCTCGCACCGATTCCCGGCGGCGGGCATGACGACCTCAGGAGACGCGTGATGCCCCGACTTGTCGGGATCGACCTTGGCGGCACCAGCATCCGGGCGGCCCTTGCCACCGGGCCCACCACCTACGCCGAGCGCGTGGTGCGCCACCGGACGCCGGCCTCGGCCGGCCCCGCGGCGGTGATCTCAGCGTGCGCCGCGGCGGCCCGGGACGCTGCCGGGGGCACCCCGGACGGCATCGCCATCGGCATCCCCGGTCCCCTCGACCCCGAGAGCGGGGTGGTCTTCGCCGCCCCCCACCTCCCCGGCTTCGAGAACCTCCCCGCCCGGGAGATGCTCTCCGCAGCCGCCGGATGCCCGGTGGCCATTCACAACGACTCGAATCTCGCCGGCTTCGCGGAATGGGCAGCTGGGATGGGCCGCGGGACCCGGACCTTTGTCTTCGTGATCATCGGCACGGGCATCGGCGGCGCCGTGATCATCGACGGCACCCTCTTGGTCGGCACCGCCGGCACCGCGGCCGAGGTCGGGCACGTGCCCTACAACACGGATGGACCGCTCTGCGGCCAGGGCCACCCCGGGTGCTTGGAGGGGGTCGCGTCGGGAACGGGGATCGCCCGTAGCGCCGCCGAGGCCCTCGCCGCCGGCGAGGAGTCGCAGCTGCGGGGCATCACCCCCCTCGACGCCTCCGCCATCGCCGCCGCGGCCAGGGCCGGCGACCCGCTTGCCCATCGCGTCTTCGCCAACGCGGCACGTGCCCTGGGACGCTCCTTCGGGGCCCTGGTCAACATCCTCGGCCCTGACGCCATCGCTGTCGGCGGGGGGGTGGGCAGCCAAGTCGACCTTCTCGAAGCCCCGATCCGCGCCGCCATGGCCGAGATCGCCTTTGACGCCCCGCTCCGCCGCTGCCGTCTGGGCCAGGCCGAACTGGGAAGCGATGCCGGCCTGGTGGGCGCGGTCGCCTGGGCCGTTCGCACCTTCGACCGCGACTGAGGGTCGAGGGAGGCCGTCTCCCCGTCACCGGCTGCGCAGGCTCCTCTCCACGCCGGCGACGATCGCGCCCTGGGAGAGATCGTAGAGGCCGAGGTACTCGCCGCCGCTGCGCTCGGCGAGGTCCAGGCAGGCGTTGAAGCCAAAGCCGCCGAGGAGGGCGTGCCCGCTGAGGATGCCGGCGCCGGGGAGCTGGGTCCCGGTGGTGTCCCTCGCCGAGTCGATGATGAGGGTCCGTATGTGCTCGTGGCCGATCTGCTCGGCGATGCGCTGCGCCTCGACAAGCGGCTCCTCGCCGAAGAGCGAGATGTTTCCCCGACCGTCGGAGATGAGGACGATGAGGGGGTAGACGTTGGAGTCGCGCAGCCGCTCGGTCCGCACCAGCTTGAGGCCGGCCACCAGCCCGTGGGTCAGCGGGGTGGTGCCGCCGACAGTGAGCCGCTGCAGCCGCGCCTCGGCGAGGTCGACGCTGTTGGTCGGGGAGAGCGCGACCCGCGCCGTGCGGCCGGAGAAGACGACCAGCGCCACCTTGTCGCGGCGGACGTAGGCATCGCGCAGCAGCGAGAGCACCGCGCCCTTGGTGGCCTGCATCCGCTGCTCGGCGTCCATGGAGGCGCTGGCGTCCACCACGAAGACGATGAGCGTCCCGGTCCGGCGCCGCCGGACCTTCTGGCGGAGGTCCTGGCGCTCGAGGCGCAGTGCCGGTCCCCCGCCCGCGGGTGCCTCGGCGCGCCGTCTGGTCTGGTGGGGTGCGGCGGCGCGCAGGGTCGCGTCGAAGGCGACGTCGGTGGTGCGCTCGGTCTGCACCGCCCGCACGTAGCGACCGCGCTTGTCCCGCGACTCGGAGCTGGACCGCTTGCCGGTGGCGATGCGTGACTTGCGGTCTCGAGGCAGCTTGATCGGCCGCACCGGGAAGAGCTCCCCCTCGTAGAGCTGGTCCACCCCGAGCCGGGTCGTGTCCTCACGGGCCGTCTCCGCGCCGCGCTGGCCGGCCGACCTCTCCCCGGTCTCTTGCTCCGCGTCCGACGTCGACTCCTCGGAGCTCTGCGGTTCGCCGTCCTCGGTCGCTGTCTCCTCCCTGGCCTGCTCGGCCAGCTCCTGCATCCGCTCACGCTGCTGCTCGGCGACCTTGGAGGAGCTGCCGCTCGCCTGGCCGGGACGGTCGCGGCGCCGGTGCCGCAGCGCGAGATCGGCCGCGACCGTGATGTCCTCGACGGTCACAGAGAGGGACTTCGTGGATGGCACCCCCGGCTCCGCGCTCCTTCCGTGCTCGACCACCGCCTCGGCCTCGCGGAGGGCGCAGAGCGTCTGTGCGGTGCGGTTCACCACGATGTCGGCGCGGTGACCCATCGCCCTGGCGTCGATGCAGGCGAGGGCGATGAGCCAGCGCATCTCGGTGGGCACCTCGACGAGCGGCAGCAGCTCCTGGGCCTTGACGATGATCGCGCGCAGCCGCGCCTCGTCCCCCTGGCTGGATCCTCGCTGGGTCCCCGGGTCCGCCTGCTGGGCGATGTCCCGCTCCATCACGGCGACCCGGTCGGCGACGGTGCGGAGCCCGACGACGTCGACGCAGAGGCCGAACCGATCGAGGAGCTGGGGACGGAGCTCTCCCTCCTCGGGATTCATGGTCCCGACCAGGATGAATCGGGAGGGATGGACCACCGACATGCCCTCGCGCTCGACGATGTTGACCCCCATCGCGGCCGCATCGAGGAGAACGTCCACCAGGTGATCGTCGAGGAGGTTGACCTCGTCGACGTAGAGGATGTTGCGGTTGGCGTCTCCGAGGACACCCGGCTCGAAGCTGCGCTCCCCCTCCTTGATGGCGCGCTCGATGTCGAGGGTGCCGACGACCCGGTCCTCGGATGCGTTGATGGGGAGCTCGACCACTCGCATCGGGCGGCTGACCCGGAGAAGGTGCTCCCCGGCAAGCTGGCGGGCGCGGCACTCGTCGCAGAGGAGGTCTCCACTTCCCGGGCTGCAGGAGAAGCGGCAGCCCTCGACCACCTCGATCTCCGGGAGCAGCCCGGCGAGGGCTCGCACGGCCGTGGACTTGGCGGTGCCGCGCTCGCCCCGGATCAGCACGCCGCCGATGGCCGGGTTGACGGCGTTGAGGACGAGCGCCGTCTTCATCGGCTCCTGGCCCACCAGCGCCGTGAAGGGGAGGACCTCAGGAATCGCCATCCGCCGATTGTGGCAAGGACGGAAGGCGGGGCTAACAGTTCCGGGGCGCGTACGTGTAGATGGCCAGGGGCGTGACCATGTAGATGACGTTCCCACTTGGGACCCAGAAGCTCCAGTCACCGGTGTGATCTATCTCGAAGGTGCCGGTGATCGAACTCGAAGAAGGGCTCATTCGACCGGTTTGGACGTACTCCTGACTCTGGAAGCTGATCGCCGCCGGCGCCTGGTCGGGATCGGGCGCCTTGGATGCGCAGCTCCCGGCCTGGGCGGAGTCGAGGAGACTGAGGCTGCCCGGGTCGGGATGGCCGGAGCGCCAGGGGGGCGGCGGCCCGGAGCTGCCGCAGCCGGCCACCGCGATCACGGCGAGCCCGGTTGCGAACAGGAGGACGGGGAAGTGCCACCGCCGCGGCACGTCCCCGCCGGCGAGAGCCGACGACGGCCGGTGCCCGGACGGCGGGGTCACGTGCCCTCTGCCGCAGCGGCGGGGAGCAGGTCGGCGGCGATGGTGGCGCGCTGCTCGTCGCTCAGCTCGGTGCTCGCCGAGTAACGCCGGTGGGCCACCCGGAGAAGCACCCGAGCGCCCTCGATCCAGGCCTCGCGCTGGCTCGCGGTCAACTCGAAGCGGAGGTAGGCGACGGGCGGGGCACCCCCGGCAGCGGCGCTGAAGGGGAACGCCGTCGCCGGAACGCGGCTGCCGTCGATCTCCAGCTGGACGCTCTCGGCGACGCCCTCCAGCTCGGTCAGCGCGGAGGCCATCTCGGCGGCGTCGGAAAACTCCAGGAAGAGGGTGGCGGAGAGGCCGCCCGCGGGGGGAAGCAGCAGCCCGAAGCGGCCGGCCTCCTCGTCGACCTTCTCCGGAGCCTCGATCCTCTCCGACCGGAGCGCCTCCTCCGCGGCGGCGGCGAGCGTCTCCCGGCTCTCGAACACGACGCTCATGAGGTCACCCAGATCGACGCGCCGGCGACGGCGGAGCTCGATGGCGTCGGAGCGGGCGTCCGCGCGCGCGCTCTCGTAAGAGGCACCGACGCGGAGGTCCCGAGGATCCAGGCTCATAGCGCGTCACCGCCGTTCCGGCGCACACCTCGCCCCGGATCCGCTCCGATGGCCGGCGGCAGCACCGCCACAGGCCACGCTCCCCTGAGCTGCACCTCGCTCTCCAGACCTCCGTACGTCACGCCGCAGCATAGCCGGGCGAGCGACCCGCGTCAGTGGTGCGCATGGAGTCCCCCCCCGACGGCCGGTGCCCCGGCCCCGGCTCGGGACGGCTCAGGCCGCCGCGGTGGTCCCCTCCGTCTCCCAGGCCTCGACCTCCCGGAAGGAGAAGTGCGACCGCGCCGTGAGGATGATGTGGTCCAGGAGGGGCAGTCCGAGGATGCGGGCCGCGTCGCGCAGGGCCACGGTGACCAGCCGGTCGGCCCGGCTGGGTGTGACCTCCCCGCTCGGGTGGTTGTGGGCCACGATCAGAGCCGCCGCGCCCGCACGGAGTGCCGGGGCCAGGACGTCACGGGGGAGGAGACGCGCGCTGTTGAGCGAGCCGGCGACCACCGGCTCGACGGAGATCAGCCGGTGCCGGGCGTCGAGGAGGAGCGCCCAGACCTCCTCCCTGCCCAGGGCCCGCAGACCCTGGAGGAGGTGGAGGGCCGCGCCCGGCGTGGTGACGGCCGGACGTTCGTCGGGATACCAGCGCTCGGCGAGCTCCCAGAGGGCGGCCAGCCGGAGCGCCTCCCGCGGCGGGACCCGGTGGTCCCGCACCAGCCCGCTGGCCCCCAGCGCCCGCCGCTCCCAGAAGGGGAGGCGCGCCAACCGGCCGGCGGTGGCGAGAAGGGTGGCCGGCGGCTCGGCCCCGCCGAGAACCTGGGCGATCAGCTCGTCCTCAGGACGGCTGGCGAGGCTGGCGTCGAGGTGGCGGAGGAGGGCCTGAGTGCCGTGATCGGTGTTCACGGCTGGGAGTGTAACGTAGCAGTGTATTTGTATGCAACTAGCTCGACCGCCCCGCTGCCTCTTCGAGCGAGCGGTCGAAGAAGCCGGTCACGCGCTCCACATAGGCGGTGCGGTCGGCGAAGTAGCCGCCCACGTGGCCCAGACCGGGGATGACCCAGAGGTCCTTGGGGCTGCCGGCCGCCGCGTAGAGCCGGTGGGCATGCTCCACCGGCACCGACGTGTCGGCGTCGCCGTGGATGAGGAGGAGGGGCCGGGGCGCCAGCCGGGCGACCGCGGTGACAGGGCTGAAGTCGGCGAGCCGAGCCCCGGTGCGCCGGGCCATCAGAGCCATGACCGGGTCGGCCAGCACCGCGGCGGGCAGGTGGAGCCGGTGGTGGATGCGCTCCTCCAGAAGGCTCACCGGGTCAGCGAAGGCGCTGTCGGCGCAGACGGCGCGCACTCCAGGGTCGTCGGCAGCGACGTTGATGGAGACCGCCCCTCCCATGGAATAACCGAGGAGCCCGATCGGGAGCGGGCCCAGGCGGCCCCGGACGGCGTCGAGAACCGCCGTCAGGTCGCGGCACTCGTTGGCGCCCAGGGTGTGCGGACCGGCGTCACTGCCGGGCGTCCCGCGCCAACCGTAGGCGACGACCGAGAAGCCGGCACGTCGCAGGGCGGCGCCGATCCCGAGGACGTCGCTGATGTGACCGCGATAGCCCCCGCTCACGACCACGACGGCGTTCCGGGTCCCGGGCAGGAGCCAGGTGATGAGGCGCAGCCGATCGTCGGTCCGGACCTCGAGCTCCTCGTAGTCAAGTTCGAAATCGGCGGGCGTGAACTGGCGGGAGTCGCGGTGTGTGCGGGGGAGCCGGCGGAAGGTCTGCCAGTAGACCAGGCCGCAGGCTGCCCCCCAACCGGCCGCTCCGGCGGCGACGATGCGGCCGACCAGAACCGGCCGGCTCACCGGTAGAGGAGGTAGAGCACGACGAACACGACGCCCAGCCCGGCAGCGAGGACGGCGACCGCCATCCAGCCGGATCCGAGCGTCAGGAGGCGGTGGACACGGTCATCGGGTTTCGCGGCGGCCGGGCTCTCGCCCGGTGCCGGCTCGTCGCGGTCGGGGCCCCCGCGGACCACGGCGAAGTCGATGCGCCCCTCGGCGTCCTCGGGGATGTCCACGGGCGAAACCAGGGCGGGAAGACGCGCCGCACTCCGGCGGCGGCGCTCCCGCCGGGCGTCGGCCTCGTGGCGGGAGCGCTCGGGGAGAGTGAGGGAGTCCATCGACGAGGCGGGGACGGAGACGCAGGGCGCCGAAGCGAGGGCCAAGTCGGGGAGGGCCATCTCGGCATCCGGCTCGGGCTTTGCGACCGCGGTGGACTCCTTCTCCTCCGCCACGGGTGCGGGCACCCCCGACCGGATGTCCTCCTCGGTCTGTTCGGGCTCGGCAGCAGCAGCGGTCTGCTGGTCGGCGACCACCACGGGTTCGCCATCGGCCACGGATTCGGTGCCGGCCAGTGGCTTCTCGGGCTGGGCTCTCTTGACCGGGCCGGCCTTGCTCGACACCCGACGCGTCATACCTGGCCCGAGGATGCGGCCGGAGCGGTCCGTTCGAGGATCTCGAGGGCCAGCCTCCGGTACGACTGGGCCGCCTCCGAATTCCGCGCGTAGGCGGTGATCGGCGCTCCGGCCATCGCGGTCTCCTGCAGCTTCACCGTCACGCGGATAACGGTATCGAAGATATGGAGGCTGGGGATCTCGCGGAGGCCCTCGAGCATCTGCTGGCTGAACCGGGTGCGCATGTTCACGAAGGTGGGCAGCAGGCCGAGGATGCGCAGGTCGGGGTTGAGCTGCTCGCGAGCCGCCTGAAAGGTCCGCAGCACCTCCTTGAGCCCTTTCATCGCGTAGCCCGACATCTGGAGGGGGACCAGGATCCAGGCTGCGGCCCCGAGCGCGCTGATGGTGTGAAAGCCGAAGTTGGGCGGGGTGTCGAACAGCACCACGTCGTAGGCGCGGAGGCCGTCACCCCGGTTGAGGGCGTCACGGAGACGCAGCTCGCGGCGGACGGTCGTGGCCATCTCCGCCTCCACCGCGCTCAGATCGGGATTCGCCGGAATCAGGGAGACCCCGTCCCACTCGGTGGCGAGGGTCACCGCCTCAGGAGGCACGGTCGGGTCAACCAGGATGTCGGCGATCGTCCTCTTGAGCTGGTAGGGATTGAACCCGAGCCCGGAGGTCAGGTTCGACTGCGGGTCGACATCGACGGCGAGCACCCTTCGGCCCAGTTCGCCGAACGCGCCGGCCAGGGCGGCGCAGGTGGTCGTCTTTCCGACGCCCCCCTTCCCCGACACGCACGCGATGGAGATGGGCACGAGGGGCAGCTCACCGCGGGCGCGGACCGGCCGGCGGCGCGAGGGACGGCGTCGTCTGCCAGATGCGGTTGAGGCGGGACTGGAACGACGCCACGTACCAGAGACCTCCGACCACGGGAAGGAGGAGCAGGCAGGCGCGGGCGACCGGGCGAAGCTGCCGATCTGCGCGGACGCCGACCCGCTCCTGGACCAGCCGGGCCCGCTCGAGCGTCATCACCAGAGCGACGACCGAGAACGGCAGCAGGAGGGTCAGGTAGGGGACGGCGACGAGTCCGCCGAGCATCAGGTCGTGCCAGGGAACGGTCACCCCCAGGATGGCGGGGCCCGAGGCAAGGAGGGCCAGGGCCGGACCGACCCGGAGAGCGTGGGCGACGATGATGGCGGCCCCGGCCAGCGTGCAGAGCAGACCCGCAAGCCAGGCGAGGGCCACACCGAAGGCCGACGCCCCGGGACGGACCTCGAGGCGAGCGTCGAAGTCGGACATCTCACGGTTGACCCGCGCATGCCAGCCAACCGTGTAGGCACCGAGGGTGATCACCGAGAGGAGTGCCACGGCCAGGGGGTGTCGCCGCGTCCCCGCCGGTCCGAGGGACGGCACGGCGAGAAGCTGGACGGCGGGGGATGCCGCGGTACGCGGGGCCGCCGCGACAGCCGCGGTCGGTGGCGGCGGCGGGGGGGGCGGTGGCGGGACGGCGGCGGCCGTGCTCCCGGCCACGGCGGCCGGCGAGAGCGTCACGGGGGGAACCGGGGGCGCCGGGGGTGCAGCGACAGAGGGCAGCGCGAACGTCCAGGTGGGCACGCCCCGAATCGACGCCGACGGCTCCTGGTCGGGAGCGGCGGCTCCGGGGGCATCGGGCGGTTCCGGCGCGGCCACAGGCTCCGGAGGAAGGGGGGCAGCGCGCAGGGTGGCCACGCTCGCCTGCTCCACCGTGTCGTTAGAAGTGGCGGAGCCGGCCAGCCCGGCCTCCACCTGCTCGGCCTCAGCCATGGGCTTTCTCCTGGATCCCTGGTGTGACGTTGGTCGCGGTGGCTCCGGGTACTGGATTCGAACCAGTGACCTTGCGGTTAACAGCCGCCTGCTCTACCGCTGAGCTAACCCGGAACGGATCGAATCGGAATTATAGGGTCGAATTGGGCCAGCGGCTCGATCGGCCCCGTTCCAGGCACCGTCAGCCGCGAGCAGCGCGGCGCCCACCGAGGCGAAGATGGACGGCGCCGCCGCTATTCCAGGTAGTCCTTGAGCTTCTTGCTGCGCGACGGGTGGCGAAGCTTGCGCAGCGCCTTGGCTTCGATCTGGCGGATGCGCTCGCGGGTGACGCCAAAGCGCTTGCCCACCTCTTCCAGCGTCCGCTGATGACCGTCGATGAGCCCGAAGCGGAGCTGGAGCACCCGGCGCTCGCGTGGCGTCAGGGTGTCGAGGATGTCCTCGACCTCGGTGCGCAGCATGGTCAGTGAGGCGGCATCGCTGGGCGCAGTCGCCTCCTTGTCCTCCACGAAGTCGCCGAGGTGGGAGTCCTCCTCCTCACCGATGGGAGTCTCCAGGGAGACGGGATCCTGGGAGACCTTGGTGATCTCGCGGACCTTCTCCGGGGTGATGCCCATCTCCTCGGCGATCTCCTCGTCCGCCGGCTCCCTGCCCAGCTCCTGGAGAAGCCGGCGAGAGACCCTCACCAGCTTGTTGATGGTCTCCACCATGTGCACCGGGATGCGGATGGTGCGTGCCTGGTCGGCGATGGCCCGTGTGATGGCCTGCCGGATCCACCAGGTGGCGTAGGTCGAGAACTTGAACCCCTTGTGGTAGTCGAACTTCTCGACGGCCCGGATCAGCCCCATATTGCCTTCCTGGATCAGATCCAGGAAGGACATGCCCCGGCCGATGTACTTCTTGGCAATGCTGACCACAAGTCGCAGGTTGGCCTCGGTGAGGGCGTTCTTGGCGTCTTCGTCGCCCTGCTCGATGAGCTTCGCGTAGGCGACCTCCTGCTCGGCGCGGAGGAGTGCCACGCGGCCGATCTCCTTGAGGTACATCCGCACCGGGTCGTCGAGCGACACCGAGTCGATGGCCTCGGCGGTGGCGACCAGCTCCTCGTCGTCCTCGACCACCTCGAAGTCCTTGTCGCCGTCGGTGACCTCGATCCCCATCTCGCGGAAGGCGTGGAAGATGCGTTCCAGGTGATCGGGCTCGACATCGATCTCGGGGAAGGCGGCGAGCACGTCATCGGGGGTGAGGTAGCCGGCCTCCTTGCCACGCACGATGAGCCCCTCGGCCGCCACCACCAGCGGGTCGGGGGCGAGCACCCCCGTGGGCGACGAGGCGCTGGCTGCGGCGCGGGGCGGGCTTGGTTGTGGCAGCACGCCCGCCCTTGCGGGAGCCGGGTTGATGGAGTCGTCGGAGGGCTTCGCGGAAGTTGTCACTGCTGAGGTCTTCTTCACCGATGGCATTGGGGCGGATTGGACGTCGGACGGTGTCGCCTCGGGGTCGGCGACGGGGTTCGGGGTTGGGCTCATCGCGGCACCTGCCCGGTCTCGTGGTGCCGCCGCGTCAGGGATTGGAGGCGGATGGTCGTCACCCCCGGGACGAACGGGGGCCGGGGCCCGGACCCCTGCCTTCACCGCGGGCGGATCCGCGGCAGCAGGTGCCGCGAGGCGCGAGGCCACGGGCGACATCCCTGATTGTGCCTGTTTCGGTGTCTTTTCAGACGTGCGCTGCACAGAAGTCACCGGCGGGACCCGATGAGGTCCGCCGGCGGGGCGGCGCGAGGGAGCCCGCCCCGGGATTGCGCGGGGGCCCGAGGGCTGCCCAGACGGCTTGCGAGGGCCGGGGGCGGGCTTGACCGAGGCGGAGGCGGGCCCGCGGCTGCTGGACACGGAGGGCCGCGAGCCGGGCCCCCGGGTGGCGGAGACAGGCGCCCGGGAGACCGGATCCCGACCCGTCGCGGCAGAGTGCCGTGACCCGGGCTTGTGGGTGGTGGGCGCGGAGGGCCGCGAGCCAGGCTTGCGGGTGGCGGAGGGGGAGGGGCGGGAGACGGGCTTCCGCGCGGTGGAGATGGTCGTCCCGGAAGCGGGCCTGCCGGTGGTGGAGGGGGAGGACTGCGAGCCGGACCTCCGGGCAACGGACGCCGGTCCTCGGGAAGCCGCCTTGCGCGTGGTGGAGCCGGACGGCCGCGAGCCGGGCTTGCGGCTGGTGGACGTGGGCTTGCGCGTGGTGGAGCCCGACGGCCGCGACCCCGCCGCCTGCGTCCGCGGGCGGTGCTTGCCGCCGCCCGGGCGCGGGGCGGATCGGCCGGTGGCCGGATTCGAGGCGGATGGAGAGACCCTCTTCCGCTCCGGCGCGGAGGCGGCACCCGGCCGGGAGACGGACGCCCTACCCGTGCCACGAGCCCCGGCTGCGGGGGAGCGCGACGGTGCGCCCGTGGCGGCCTTCGGGGTGGACGTCCGGGACGCGAGCGCTCGGAGACCCGCACCACCGCCCCTGGCCTGCTTGGCGGCCGGGTGGGATGCGGCGGCTCGCGAGCGTCCATCCCCCGGCGGGGAGGAGGGGGATCTCGGTGCCGCAGACGCTTTCGAGGCCGGCGAGTGGACCCGCGGAACAGGGGCGCGCGATGCGGGCGAGGAGCCGCTCCGGGACCGCGGGGTGGCGGCCTTCTCGGCCGCGGTCCGCCGCTGCGGTCCCGTCCGCTTGGTGGCCGCCGGCCTGGAGTTGGATGGGGCTGTAGGCGGGGTCCTGCGCGGCGCCGCGTCCCCCCGCGACCCCTTCTTCCTGGCTCCCGTCGTCTTCGTCGGCATCATGCCTCCCTCGCACCCCGGGCCCGGGACCGGCCCGCTGACCCGGTCAGGGCGCCGTTGCGCTCCCCAGGGTAGCAACGGCCGGGGGTCCCCCCGGTGCCGGGCCCTGGGGAGGCAGCCCACCCGAAGCGGCGATCAGCCGGGTGGATCGTGCTCCTCGGCGAGCAGCTGACGGAGCCGGGCCGCGACGTTCTCGTCGCGCTTGGGGTCCTCCGGGCCGGGGGTCGCGAGGAGATCACGGATCTCGCGCCCGGCACGATCCCGGAGCGCGACCAGCCGGACCCGGCGGACGCAGTCCGCCATGGCCCGCTCCAGAGCCACCGGGTCGGCGTCGGCACGGAGCTCGGGGAGGTCGTGAACGGAGAGGCGTGCGGCGAGGCGGCGGTCGCCCGGTCCGAGGGCGTGGAGGGGCAGCCCGGCGCTGGGCGGGGCCGCCATCGCCGCCTCGAGGATGCGACGCACCGCCGGGCTCGCCAGGTCATCGAGGTCCAGCCCCATCTCGTCGACCAGCAGCCGCGCCAGAGCGGGCCGCTGGGCGGCATAGGTGGCAAGGAACTCCTCCCACGAGGCCGGAGGATGCCCCGGACCCTCGTCCGCCAAACCCTCATCCACGGCGCCGGGCGCGATCGCGGGGGGTGGCGGAGGGGCGCTCAGGCGGATCGGGCTCCGCCCCCCGTCGGCCGGCGCGCGACCGACGTCGGCGGCCAGAGCGGGCGCCGAGAGCTCGAGTCGCCGCGCCGCCTCCTGGATGTAGAGATCGCGGGTGGCCGCCTCGGGGATGGCGGCCAGGACGGTCACCACCCGCTCGGCGGCGGCCCGGCGTTCCTCGGTCCCCGTGCCGGCTCCACCGATCGCCCACTCCACCAGTACCTGCCACTCGGGTGCGGCGGCTGCTATGAGTGCCGCAAAGGCAGCTGGGTCGACCCGCACCATCTCGTCCGGGTCCTTGTATTGCGAGGGCATCACCGCGATCCGGCCGGAAAGCTTTTCGGCGGCACAGGGCCCCACCGCCCGGGCGGCCGCCCGCCGGCCGGCGGCGTCGCCGTCGAAGCAGAGCACCACCTCGTCCGCGTGCCGGGCGATGATCCGCACCTGCTCTCGGGTCAGGGCCGTGCCACTCGAGGCCACCACGTTGGCGACGCCCGCGGCGTGGGCGGCGAGGACGTCGAAGTAGCCCTCCACGACCACGGCCACGCGGCGCTCGCGCAGGGCCTGGCGGGCCTGGTCCAGCCCGAAGAGGGCGGTCGACTTGTGGTAGACGCCGGTCTCGGGGGTGTTGAGGTACTTGGGGACGGCATCGCCGAGAGCCCGGCCGCCGAAGCCGAGCACCTGCCCCCGCTCATCCGAGATGGGGAAGACCAGGCGGTTGCGGAAGAGGTCGCGCCCGCTGCGCCCGGCCAGCCCCGCCTCGGCCAGCTCGGAGAGGCTGGCGCCCCCCTTTCCGACCAGGTAGCGCACCAGGGCGGTCCCAGCCGGGCCGCCGGCAGGAGCGAAGCCGACCCGGAAACGCCGCGCCAGGGCGTCTTCGACGGCCCGCTCGGCGAGGAGGCGACGTCCGGGGGCCCCTGCCGGGAAGTTCCAGAGCACGTACTCGTAGAACTTGGCGGCGCGGTCGCTCAGCTCCAGCGAGCGGCGCCGGCCGGCGCCTCGGGCGGCCGCCCGAGGGCTCTTCTCCAGCTCGACCCCGGCGCGCTCGGCGAGGATCTCCAGCGCGCGGGGGAAATCGACCCCCTCGATCCTCTGGACGAAGCTGAAGATGTCGCCCCCCTCATTGCAGCCGTGGCAATGGAAGACCTGCCGCGGCTGGCTGACCGAGAAGCTCGGGGTCTTCTCCGCGTGGAAGGGGCAGAGGCCGACGTGCTGGGTGCCGGAGCGGTGAAGGGAGACGTAACCCCCGATCACATCGAGGATGTCGAGCCGGGCCTTGATCTCGGCGACGGCGTCAGTGCTCACCGGGTCAGCAACCGACAACCTCGACCCGGTAGCGCGAGTTGTCGGTGAGCACCACGATGGCCCCGCCCTTCTCGGTGATCACCGCCCGCACCGGCGAGGTGGCGAAGACATCGGGCGCGTCGCGGTGCTCGACGACAGACCGCCGGATGGCATACGGCTGCCCGGGGGTCGGTTCGGCCAGCTCGTCCCCCTCCACGACGTGCCCGTCGTCGAGGTTGACGGGACGGCCGTCACGGGTGGCGACCTTCTGGATCCGGACTCGCTCGGTCATGCCGCACCGAGGATAGCGCGGGAGGGCAGGCTCACCCTCCTTGGCGGGTGGAGGCCCGGGGGCGCCGAGCGCCCCCGAGCCTCCGTCACCTGGCTGCTGTGGCGGGCAGCCTCAGCGATCCGCATCCCGCGTCGCCAGCCGGGCGTGGGCGGCGGCGAGCCGTGCCACGGGCACCCGGTAGGGCGAACACGAGACGTAGTTGAGGTTGAGCTTCTCGCAGATGGCAATCGATGCCGGGTCACCGCCGTGCTCGCCGCAGATGCCCACGGTGAGGTCGGGACGGGTCTGGCGCCCCTCGATGACCGCGATGTTCATGAGCCGGCCCACCCCGCCGCGATCGAGGGTCTCGAAGGGGTTGCTGGGGAGGATCTTCTGCTCGACGTAGGGGATGATGATCTTGCCCTCGGCGTCATCGCGCGAGAATCCGAAGGTGGTCTGGGTGAGGTCGTTGGTCCCGAAGGAGAAGAACTCGGCCTCGGTCGCGATCTCCCCGGCGATGAGGGCCGCACGGGGCAGCTCGATCATGGTGCCGATCTTGTAGTGGATTCGGGCCCCCGCCTCGGCGAAGACCGCCTCGATCTCCTTCACCACGTAGGCCTTGGTCCGCCGCAGCTCCTCGATGGCCCCGACCAGCGGGATCATGATCTCCGGGTGGACGTCGACCCCCTCCTTGGTCAACTGCACCGCGGCTTCCATGATCGCTCGCACCTGCATCTCGATGATCTCGGGGAAGAGGAGGCCGAGCCGGCAGCCGCGCAGGCCGAGCATCGGGTTCTGCTCGCGGAGTGAGCGCACCGCGGCGAGCATCGTCCGCTTGTCGGCGAAGCTCTCCTCGGGGTCACCCCTGGTCTCGGCCTGGGTCACCTCGACGAGCAGGTCCTCGAACGAGGGCAGGAACTCGTGGAGCGGCGGGTCGATGAGCCGGATCACCACCGGGAGCCCGGCCATCGCCTTGAGGATCCCGTAGAAGTCGCTCCGCTGGAAGGGGAGGAGCTTGTCCAGCTCGCGCTTGCGCTCCTCGGTCGAGCTGGCGAGGATCATCGCCTGGACGATCGGCAGCCGCGACTGCTCCATGAACATGTGCTCGGTCCGGCAGAGGCCGATGCCCTGGGCACCGAAGCGGCGTGCCAGCTCGGCGTCACGGGGGTAGTCACCGTTGGCCCAGACCTGGAGGCGGCGGATCCCGTCGGCCCAGGCCAGGATCTGCTCGAGCTCCCCGCTCAGCTCGGGCTGGATGGTCGGCACCTTGCCGGCGATGACCCGGCCGGTCGAGCCGTCGATGGTGAACTCCTCACCCTCGTACACCGTCTTGCCACCAGCGGTGAAGCGGCGGCCGGGGAGGTCGACGAGCACCGTCTCGGCACCGGCGACGCAGGGCTTGCCCATGCCACGGGCGACCACGGCCGCGTGCGAGGTGCGTCCGCCGCGCGAGGTGAGCACGCCCTCGGCGGCGATCATCCCGTGTACGTCGTCCGGGTTGGTCTCGATCCGGACCATGATCACCTTCTCGCCGGCCTTGGCCATGGCCTCGGCACGGTCGGCGTCGAAGACCGCCTTGCCGTAGGCCGCGCCCGGGGACGCCGCCAGACCGGTCGCCAGCACCTCGACCTTGGCGCTCGGGTCGATGCGGGTGTGGAGCAGCTGGTCGACCTGCGCCGGCTCCACCCGCAGGAGCGCCTCCTCGCGGCTTATGAGGCGCTCACGGACCATCTCGACGGCGATCTTCACGGCCGCCTCGGCGGTGCGCTTGCCGGTGCGGGTCTGGAGCATGTAGAGCTTGCCGCGCTCGATGGTGAACTCCATGTCCTGCACGTCGCGGTAGTGCTTCTCCAAGCGCTTCGCGATGCGCTCGAACTGCCGGTACACGGTCGGCAGCTCCTCGGCCATGGCGGCGATCGGCTTGGGGGTGCGGATGCCGGCGACGACGTCCTCGCCCTGGGCGTTGGTGAGGTACTCACCGAAGAGCACCCTCTCGCCGGTCGCCGGGTCGCGGGTGAAGGCCACACCGGTGCCGGAGTCGTCGCCCATGTTGCCGAAGACCATCGACTGGACGTTGACCGCGGTGCCGAGGTCGTGCGCGATCTTGTTGTAGTTGCGGTAGTCGACCGCGCGCTTCCCGTTCCAGGAGCTGAAGACGGCGCCGATGGCGGCGCGCAGCTGGTCGAGGGGCTCGTCGGGGAACTCCTGTCCCTTGCTCTCCTCGCGGACGATGACGCGGTAGGCCGCGATCACCTCCTGGAGGGCAGCGATGCTCAGGTCGGCGTCGCTGGCGGCGCCGTGCCTGCTCTTGACCGCACCCAGCGCGTGCTCGAAGAGGTCGCCCGAGATCCCCAGCACGATCTTGCTGAAGAGCTGGATGAAGCGCCGGTGGGTGTCGAGCGCGAACCGCTCGTCACCGGTGAGACGGGTGAGACCCTGGAGGGTGGTCTCGTTGAGACCGAGGTTGAGGACGGTGTCCATCATCCCGGGCATCGAGAACTTGGCACCGCTGCGCACCGAGACGAGCAGAGGGTTGACCGGATCGCCGAATCCCTTGCGGGTCTGGCGTTCCAGTGTCTTGAGCGAGGCCAGGACCTGCTCCCACATCCCGTCGGGGAACTGCTCGCCACGCTCGTAATAGGCATTGCAAGCCTGGGTGGTGATGGTGAAGCCGGGCGGCACCGGCAGCCCGGCGCGGGTCATCTCTGCGACACCCGCACCCTTGCCGCCGAGCAGGTCGCGCATCTGGGCGTTGCCCTCCTCGAAGAGGTACACCCACTTGGTGGCCCGACGCCGCGCGGGAGCCGCTTTGGTCGACGAGCGTGCACCACGGGTCGAGGTGGTCCGGCCGGCCGGCACCGACTTCGTGGTCGTTCTGGTCTTCCTGGGGGCTCGGGGCTTCGTTGGCACGGGCATGTTCGGTCCTCTGGTCATCGATAGGAGCTAGGGCGAACCGAGGGTATCACCGGCGCGCGGGCCGACCGCCCCCTCGACCGGCCGATCACCGGCGGGAGCGTCCGCCGTAGGACAATCGGGTCATGGACACCACATCCCCAAGCCCTGACATCGCTACCCCTTTGGTCACACCGGGCCAGCCGGAAGGGGGGGCGACCCGGGAGATGGCCGTCTTCGCGGGCGGCTGCTTCTGGGGCGTCGAGGACGCCTTCCGCCACCTCGCCGGGGTGATCGCGACCCGGGTCGGCTACGCCGGTGGGCACACCGAGCACCCCACCTACCGCGAGGTCTGCTCCCACACCACCGGCCACGCCGAGGCGGTGGAGGTGGTGTACGACCCGGCCCTGATCAGCTACGAGGACCTGGTCACCGCCTTCCTCTTCGACATCCACGATCCCACCCAGCTCAACCGCCAGGGCCCGGACGTGGGTGACCAGTACCGCTCCGCGATCTTCGTCCGCGACGCCGGACAGCGGGCGACGGCCGAGCGCGTCCTCGGGCGGCTCGCCGGGCAGAGTCGCTCCCGCCGCCCGATCGTCACGGAGGTCAGCGAAGCCCCGCGCTTCTGGGAGGCCGAGGAGTACCACCAGCAGTACTTCGAGAAGCAGGGCGGCGGTGCCTGCCATCTCCCCATGAGCGGGAGCTGGATGCGCGCCTAGCTCGGTGGTTCTTCTGCCCCTGTGCATTCGGGGGATTCCTGTTGTCAAGAGCCGGAGCGCCGGCCACCCACCCCACCGCTACCCGGACCTCCCGGCGAGGGCGGTGGCGCCGCCTGGGTGTCACGAAGTCGAAAGGCAGGCCATCCATACTCGGGGTCAGTTCCTGTCCGCACCCCATCTTCTCCCGGGCGGCCCGGCGGCCGGTCTCCACCGAGGTCTGCCTCGCCCACAGCAAGGAGCTTGTGATGAACGAAGACCCTCTCCCCGAGACGCCGTCCCCTGGGGATGACGGCTCGGTGCCCGAGTCTTTCGACGACTCCGGGCCATCCGCCCGGCGCGGGCGCTTATTCGGACTGCGCCGGAGCGCCGCCGTCGCCACCGCCCTCGGCGGGCTGGTCCTGGGCAGCGCCGTCGGCGGCTTCCTGATCACGCGGGCAACCGGCCCGGCGACGACCGTCGCGGCGGCCACCACCTCCACCACCACGACCAGCCCCTCACCGGGTGCACATTCCCGGGGCGGCTTCGGAGGGCCGAATGCGCTCCTCGGGGTCAACCTGCTCCAGGACGCGGCCACCACCATCGGCATCAGCGAGCAGACCCTGGAGACCGACCTGCAGTCCGGCCAGACCGTCGCCCAGGCGGCGACGGCCAACGGCACGACCGCGCAGGCGGTGATCAACGCTCTGGTGGGCGACGAGACCACGGCGATCGACAACCTCGCATCGAGCGGCAAGATCACCTCGGCCCAGGAGACCAAGCTCCAGGCCAACGTCACCCAGATGGTCACGAACTTTGTGAACCAGACCCGTCCGGCCACCGCCCCCGGCGCCGGCTCCGGCGGATCCGGTGAGCAGGCCGCCCTCCAGGCGGCGGCGACGGCGATCGGCGTCTCCGTCTCCGATCTCCAATCCGACCTGGCCAAGGGTGAGAGCATCGCGAGCGTCGCCGCGGCTCAGAGTCCCAGTGTCAGCACGAGCGCCGTCGTGAGCGCGGTGACCACCGCGGTCGACAGCCAGATCAGCTCCCTCAAGAGCAGCGGCAAGATCACCGCAGCCCAGGCGACCACCCTCACCTCGGAGGTGTCGTCACGGGTGACGAGCTGGGTCAACGACACCTACCCCGGCTGGCCCTTCGGGCCCTTCGGAACCTTCACCGGCTTCGGCGGCTCGTTCCCCGGCGGCCACTGGGGACACGGCTCCGGAGCCTCCCCGTCGGCGTCACCGTCGGCGACCTGACCGGTACCCCTCCCCCAAGATTGTGGCCGGCCCCGCGGGCCGGCCACAGTCATATCCGGCCCCTCACGGACTGGGCCGCACCCCACCGGGGTCAGATGACCCGGAGGACCTGGTCGGGATCCCGCTCCCGCCGTGCCAGGGCGCGGAGCACCGCCAGCTGGCCGTGGCGATGGGCGGCGATGTCGACCAGCGCCTGAATCGCCACCCCGATCCCCGGCAGCTTCGGCGTCTCGCGACCCACGCTGACGCAGAGGTCGTCGGTGTGGAGGGCGAGCTCGATGATCCGGGTCGCCAGGTAGTCGTCGAGACGCAGCACCTCCCCGTCGCGCACCGTCACCAGACGGCTCTCGGGCTCGTCCTCCAGGCGGGTGCGGAGTCGGTCCAGGCCGCGGTCCATCCCTCCGAGCACCGCCCGGTGGCCGACCAGCGCCTCCTCGGCGGAGGTCGCGCGGACTCGGACGTTGATCCTCGAGTCGAGGTCCGGGCCGACCGCGGCGAAGTAGGCTGCCGCGGAGATCACCGCCGCGACCGGGGGCGGCTCGGGGGCCTCCAGGGACCGCTCGACGTTGGTCACCGCCCGGGCGAGGTGGGCGACCAGGGCTCCGACGGTCATCTCGAAGAGCGCGCTGGGCTCCGCCCAGCGGACGGCGACAACGGGGGACGCGACCACCTGGCGCGCCACCGCGGCGGCCTCCAAGAAGGCGGCGCGCGTCCCGGCCATCGCCGCTCAGGCTCCGGAACCTGCCCTCTCGGCGGTCCGCCGCCGGAAGGCGATCAGCTGGTCGCGCAGGGCATCCTCCAGGCCGGCGATGGGCACCCTCACCTGGGTCATGCCGTCGCGCTCGCGTATGGTGACGGCGTCGTCCTGGAGGCTGTCGAAGTCGAAGGTCACCGCCAGCGGCGTGCCGATCTCGTCCTGGCGCCGGTAGCGGCGGCCGATGGCCTGGGTCTCGTCGTAGTCGGTGGCGAAGTGGGGACGCAGCCGGTGCTCGAGAGCGCGCGCGGGGACGGTCAATTCCTCCTTCTTGGAGAGGGGCAGGACCGCCACCTGGACCGGGGCGATGTCGGGGTGCATGCGCAGCACCGTGCGGGTCTCACCACGCACGATCTCCTCGTCGAAGGCGTCCATGAGGATGGTGAGCATGATGCGGTCGACCCCCGCGGCCGGCTCGATCACGTAGGGGATGTAGCGGCTCCCGCTCACCGGGTCGAGGTAGCTGAGGTCGACCCCGCTCGCCTTCTGGTGTGCGGAGAGATCAAAGTCGGTGCGGTTCGCGATCCCCTCCAGCTCGCCCCACCCGAAGGGATAGAGGTACTCGACGTCGGTGGCCGCCTTGGCGTAGTGGGCCAGCTCGTCCTTCTCGTGGTCGCGCAGGCGGAGGCGTGAGCGGCGCACCCCCAGCTCCTCGACGTACCAGCGGAAGCGCTCGCCGCGCCAGTGCTCAAACCAGTGGTCGTCGGTGCCCGGCTCGCAGAAGAACTCCATCTCCATCTGCTCGAACTCGCGAGTGCGGAAGATGGAGTTGCCAGGGGAGATCTCGTTGCGGAACGACTTGCCGTTCTGGGCGATGCCGAAGGGGATCCGCTGGCGGCTGCTGTTGAGCACCGACTTGAAGTCGACGAACATCCCCTGGGCCGTCTCGGGGCGCAGGTACACCTGGGCGGAGCTGTCCTCCACCGGGCCGAGGAAGGTACGGAACATCAGGTTGAATTGGCGGGGCGCGGTCAGGGTCCCGCCGCATTCGGGGCAGCCGGGTGCGTCCGCCGCCTTGCCTCGAGCGGCGCGCTCCGCCGGCAGGTGGTCGGCGCGCCAGCGCTTGCGGCAGCTTCCGGTGCAATCGACCAGGGGGTCGCTGAAGCCGGCCACGTGGCCGCTGGCGACCCAGACCTGGGGATTCATGATCACCGACGACTCGATCCCCTCGATGTCGTCGCGCAGCTCTACGATCGAGCGCCACCAGCGGTTGCGGATGTTGCGCCGCAGCCGCGTGCCGAGGGGACCGTAGTCGTAGAGCGCGTTGATGCCCCCGTAGATCTCGCTCGACGGGAAGAAGAAGCCGCGCTGCTTTCCCAGGGAGACCAGACGCTCGAGCAGGTTCGCCGGGGGTGCCCCGGTCGGGGGCGTGGAAGCGCTGTCGTCGGAATCGGCGGGCATGGGCGGCAAGTGTATCCGCCCTCACCTTTCCAGGGCTCGGAGCACCTCCCACGAGCGGAGACGCCGGTCCAGGTGATGCTCCAGCTCCCTCTCGATGATCGTCTCCAGGGTGGCCAGCGCGTCGTGGTCGAGACGGAGGCGGGCCCAGGTGGCGGCGTCGCCGGCGGCGGCCACGCGCAGGACCTTGATGACGCGCACCGGGCAGTCGATGGCCGCGGGGTCCCCGCGCCGGCAGTCGGGGCAGAGGAGCCCGCCACCGGCGGCGCTGAAGGCCGCCGGCTCCTCGGCCAGCGGGCGCGAGCAGGAGACGCACCGCTGCAACTCGGGGGCGTAACCGAGCCGGTCGATCATCTGGCGAGCAAACCACACCAGCGCCCGGCGCGGATCGCGCTCGGGATCGCCCAGCTCGTCCAGGGACTCCGCGACCAGGACAAAGACGGCGCCGTCCGGCAGGTGCCCCTCGAGCACCCGGTCGGTCAGCTCGGCGACGACCGCGGCGCAGGCGGATCGCCGGGCATCGGTGGCGAGACCGGCCGGCGGCCCCGAGGCCCGCTGGGCCTGGGTGAGCACCAGGAGCTCGCCGCGCCCCTCGGCGAGCTGCATCCGGCTGCGCTCAAAGAGGTCGGTCTGCGCCGCCATGCGACTGCCCGCCTTGCGGACCCCTCGGGCGATCACCCCCACCTTGCCGTGTCCGCGGGTGAGCACGGTCAGGATGCGGTCGGCCTCGCCGTAATTGACGCGGCGGAGGACGATCCCCTCATCCGTGAAGCTGCCGGGCATCTCAGGCCCCGGCGGCGCCCGCGACGCGGCACACCGGTTCCAGCGGGAGGGACCACGCGGGTGTGAGCACCGCGGCGCCGTCAGACGGGGTGGTCGTCGCCCGCCCCCGGGCTCTCGCCGGTGAGGGCACGCCTGACACCGTCGCGCTCGGTGGAGAACGGTTCGGGGTTCACGATCCGGACGGTCTGGATGCTCTGCCGGCGCACCTGGTCAACGGTCAGGGTGGCGGAACCCAGGGGAAGGGCCGCCCCTGCCTTGGGGATCTCACCGAGGCGCTCGTAGACCAGCCCGCCGATGGAGTCGGCCTCGGTCTCGCCGACGTCGAGGTGGAGCAGCTCGGCCACGTCGTTGACCGGGAAGCGAGCGCTGATCACCACCTCGCGGTCGTTCACGAACTGGACGTCCTCCCGCTCCGCGAGGTCGTACTCGTCCCGGATGGGGCCGACGATCTCCTCGATCAGGTCCTCGAAGGTCACGATGCCGGCGGTGCCGCCGTGCTCGTCGACGACGACGGCGATGTGCACCTTGCGCTCCTGCATCTCGCGGAGCAGCTCGCCCACGTGCTTGCTCTCGGGGGTGAAGTAGGGCTCGCGGGCGAGGGCCGCGAGCGGCCGGGGGTCGCCGCTGCGCACGCCGTGGCGGAGCAGGTCCTTGGCGTAGATCACCCCCACCACGTTGTCCATCGTCGTCTCGTAGAGGGGGATCCGGGAGTGGCCGTGGTCAACGATCAGGGCGATGAGGTCACTCAGACTGCGCGAGGCCTCGATGCCGACCACGTCGACCCGGGGCACCATCACCTCGTGGACCGCCTTGTCGGTCATCTCCAGGATGCCGTCGATCATCTGGCGCTCCTCCTGCTCCACCACGCCCTCGCGCTCGCCCATGGCCAGGATCAGCTTGAGCTCGTCTTCCGTGACGAAGGGGCCCGGGGCGGCGCGGCCCCGGGTGAAGAGCCGGAGGAGGAGACGGGACACCAGGGTCAGAGCCCCGACGAAGGGGCGCAGCAGCCGGGTCAGGAACTGGACCGGTGCGGCCAGACGCAGCGCCAGCCGCTCGTTGAAGCGGAGCGCCAGCGACTTGGGGGCGATCTCGCAGAAGACGAGGACGAAGACGGCCAGGGCGACGGTGGTCAGCGCCTGGGCGAGGCCGTGGGTGTGGCCGGCGACGATCAGCGCGGTCGCCGTCGAGGCCACGATCACCGCGACGGTGTTGATCGAGAGGATGGTCGAGAGGTAGCCGTTGGGGTTGTTGTGGAGGCGGACGACCCGGCCGGCCCGGTGGTTGCCGTCCTCGGCCAGGGTGCGCATCCGGAGCCGCGAGACCGAGGTGAGCGCCGTCTCGGCGCCCGCGGCGAAGGCGGCGAGCACCAGGCTGACGGCGAGCAGGAGGGCGAGCCAGGTCATGGGCCGCTCGGTGAGGGATCAACCGGAAGCGCGCCGCCGGGTGAGTGGCCCCGGTCCCGCGGGCGGCCCGGAGGGGTGTGGGCGCCGGTAGTCATCGGAACAGCTCGCTGACGCTCCTCCCCTCGTGGACACGCACGATCGCCTCCGCGATCAGGGGCGCCACCGAGAGCACCCGGAGCTTGGGATGGTTGTCGACGGCGCGAGCCTCCTCGTTGAGGGGGATGGTGTCGGTGATGCAGATCTCGTCGATGGGCGCCTCGTGCAGGCGCTCCAGGGCGCCCGGCGTGAGCAGCCCGTGGGTGACGATCACGTCGACCCCGATCGCGCCCTTGCTCATCAGCGCCGCGCTGGCGCTCACCAGGGTGCCGCCGGTGGAGATCAGGTCGTCGACGATGACCGCGTGCATGCCGGCCACGTCACCGACCACATGGACCACCTCCACCGCGTCGTCGCGGGGACGGCGCTTGTCGATGATCGCGATGGGCGCGTCGAGGATGCGGCCGAGGGTGCGGGCGCGTAGCGCGCCGCCGGTGTCCGGCGAGACCACCACCACGCTGTTGCCGTGGCGCTCACGGACCCTGCGGGCCAGGATCTTGGTGGCGGTGAGCGCGTCGACGGGGATGTCGAAGAATCCCTGGATGGCCTCGGCGTGGAGATCCACCGCGATCACCCGGCTGGCCCCGGCCAGCTCGATGATGTTGGCCATCAGCTTGGCGGAGATGGGATCGCGGGGGGCTGACTTCTTCTCCTTGCGCTCGTAGCCGTAGTAGGGGATGACCGCGGTGATCCGGGCAGCCGACGCGCGTCGCAACGCGTCGAGGGTGACGAACAGCTGGATCAGGTTGTCGCTCACCGGCGGGCAGGTGGGCTGGATCAGGAAGACGTCGTGGCCCCGGACCGACTCGTGGATCTTGACGTCGAACTCTCCGTCGGCGAAGCGGGTGATGTCCATGGGGGCGAGCGGGAGGTCGATCTCGCGCGCGATCCGCTCGCTCAACTCCGGGTTGCCGGTGCCGGAGAGGAGCATCAGCTCCCCGTAGGGGTTGGGGTCACTCATGGGTGAGGGCTCCGATCCCGCCATCCCTCGATGTTGCGCTGGCGTTCCCGGCCGATGGCCAGGGCGCCGTCTGGAACATCCCGGGTGACGGTGCTGCCGGCGGCGACGTAGGCGCCCCGGCCGATCCGAACCGGGGCCACCAGGCTGCTGTTGGTGCCGACGAAGGCGCCGTCCTCGATCGCGGTCCGGTGCTTCTCGTGACCGTCGTAGTTGCAGGTGACGGTCCCGGCGCCGATGTTGACGCCGGTGCCGACGTCGCTGTCCAGGACGCACGAGAAGTGATTGACGCGGCTCCCCGCACCGATCCGGCTGTTCTTGACCTCGGCATGCGTTCCCAAAGATACCCCCGATCCCAGCGTGCTGCCGGGTCTGACCCGGTTGAAATGGCCGATCTCCACGCCGTCGGCGATCTCGGCGTCGTCGATCACCGAGGCGCCGATCCGGACCCGATCGCCGATGCGCGCGTCGCGGATCTGGGCCATCGGACCGATCTCGCAGTCACGGCCGATCACGGTCGCGCCGCGGAGCACCGTCATGGGCCGCAGGACGGTGTCGGCGCCGACCCTGACCGCCGCGTCCACATAGGTGGTCGCGGGATCCTCGACGGTCACACCGTCCAGCATCAGCGCGTCCAGGAGACGGCGCCGCAGCACCGCCTCGGCGGCGGCCAGCTGGCGGCGGTCGTTGACCCCGAGCGCCTCCTCGGGGTCGGTCACGGGCACCGCCTCGACTGCGGGGGCGAGCAGTGCGACCACGTCGGTGAGGTAGTACTCGCCCTGGGCGTTGTCGGTGGAGAGGCGCTCCAGGGCCGCCCAGAGGTGCCGGCCCGAGAAGACATAGGCACCCGCGTTGCACTCGTCGGGTACCGGGACACCATTGCCGGGGAGGTCACGCTCCTCGACGATACGCAGGACCCTGCCATCGCTTCCGCGGACCACCCGGCCGAGCCCGTCGGCATGGCCGTGGACGACGCTCAGGAGCACGCAGGCGGCCCCGGTCGCCTTCTGGGCACGCAGCAGGCCGGCGATGGTCTCGGCGCGGACCAGGGGGAGATCAGCGTAGAGGACGACCACCGGGCCCTCGGCACGCAGCTCCGCGGGGAGGCTGCGCAGGGCATCGCCGGTCCCGTGCGGCTCGGGCTGGACGGTGACCCGGGCGACCCCCTCGATCACCTCGCGCACGGCCGCCTGGTCGGGGCCGAGCACCACCACCGGAGGTGCCCCGGTGGCGGCCGTCGCCGCCTCGACGACATGGAGGAGCATCGGCCTGCCGGCGAGGGGATGGAGGACCTTGGGCCGGGCGCTCTTCATCCTGGTGCCCTGCCCGGCGGCGAGGATCACCGCGCGCGGTGCATCTGCCATCTGCGCCGGAGTATACGGGGTGCCCCCTCGGGCTTCGGGGGCCGTCCACCCTCTCACCCCCGGCCGCGAGACCGTGGCCCCTGTATGATCCGGCCCGTGGCCGATCAGAGCGCCTCCGAGCGAGGCCCCGACCGCCGGCCCCGGGCGAGCCGGCTGGCGCGCCTCGACCGGCTCACCGCGATCCGCCGGAGCTGCGGCTGCCGCCGTCCCGCGGCGGGCCGGCCCGGCTGCATGCGGCTGCGCATCCCGCGCGTCCACATCCAGGTCTGAGCGCTCGGAGAGCGCCCCCGGAGCCGCGGGAACGCCGGAGCCCGGGAACGGGCCGCAGCGCCGAGGAAGCTCCTGCCTGCGGCAGACGCCCCGCGGTGGGCGGGGCTGGCTACGATCGCTGGTGCCACTGGGGAGTAGCCAAGTGGTAAGGCAGCGGACTTTGGATCCGCCATTCGAAGGTTCGAGTCCTTCCTCCCCAGCTTCGGTTCGAGTCCTTCCTCCCCAGCTTCGGCCTCGGAGGGCCGGGGTCGCCGTGAGCCCGATCGCTGCGAAAGGCGCGTTCCTCGGGTGGTGGATGAGCCGGGCATCCCCCGTTGGGGTGATCTTTGGCGGTGGTGGATGAGCGAGGCATCGCCCGTTAGGGTGATTTTTAGTTCGGGCCGTTGACAAACCCCAAAAATTTCTCCCGCAATCCGGTCGCCCCATCACCAGGCGTTCAGAGGGTGATGAGGCTGGCGCGGCGTCTGTCCCCCGTGGGGCCGGCGTCGCGAGCGAAATCGTCCGCTGCGTGGAGGGCATGACTCAGATGCGTATGGATCAGACAATCGGGGGCCGGGGGTCCCACAAGTTGCGGAAGATGACGGGGCTCAGCCTGGTGGCTGTCGGCGCCATGGTCGCAGCGGCCTGCGGCAGCACCTCCAGCACCACCTCCGGCTCCTCTTCCTCGAGCGCCGTCGCGCCGGCGTTCCCGTCGGCCGTCACTCTCACCTCGCTCACCCCCGACCTCGCGTCGACGATGAGCCAACTCAAGCCGCTGGCCGCCTACGCGACCAAGGGTGCCACCAGCCTGCTGATCGGGGTGATCCTGCCCGACACCACGTCGTCGGTTCGCTGGGTCCAGTACGACCAGCCGTACCTCACCGACGCCTTCGCTGACGCGGGTTTCACCTCTGCCGAGTTCAACATCCAGAACGCTCAGGGCAGTGACCCGACCCAGATCGACGATGCCACGGCTGACATCAACCTGGGCGCCAAGGTCCTCCTGGTCTGTCCGCTCGACGGGCCGACCGGTGTGGCCATCGCGGCGCTCGCCCAGGCTCACAACGTCACCCTGATCGACTACGACCGGGCGATCTTCCCGACCTCGGGCAAGACCTACTACGTGAGCTTCAACAACGAGACGGTCGGCTCGCTCATCGGCAGCGGGTTCCTGAGCTGCTTGACCTCCGAGAAGGTCACCGCCGGCAAGATCTTCGAGCTGGACGGCGGCGAGGACACTGACCCGAACGCCATCTCCTTCGCTATGGGCTACAACAAGGTCGTCTGGGGCTCCGAGACCAAGACGATCGCCACACTCCCGGCGACAAGCACCGCGGGTGGCGCCACGCTGATCGGCCAGAACTTCGCCCCCGGCTGGAGCAACACCCAGGGCGGCACGATCTTCCAGCAGTGGTACACGGCCCACCCGGAAACCACCGGCTCGATCGAGGCCAATGATGGCCTCGCCAGCGCGGTGATCACGGACCTGCAGACGGACGGCGTGAAGGCCGGCACCTTCCCGACCACCGGCCAGGACGCGACCGTCCAGGGCATGGCGTACATCCTCGAAGGCTGGCAGTGCGGTACGGTCTACAAGCCGATCTACCTTGAGGCCCAGGACGCGGTCATCATGTCCATCGCCCTCTTGGCGAAGGTCACGATCCCGACGAACATCCTGAACGGCACCACCGTCGACCCGGCCAGCGCGAGCATCACGGAGCCGGCATCCCTGCTCACCCCCGTGTGGGTCAACAAGGCCAACATGGAGAGCACGGTGGTCAAGGACCAATTCGACACCGCCTCTGCCATCTGCGCCATCGCGGGTGCGGCGCTCTGCACCACCGACGGCATCTCGTAATCGTCTGACGGAGCGTTCCCACAAGAATTCTCCTCGGTGACGAATCCGGGCCGCCCCGCTGGGCGGCCCGGATCTCACCTCTCGTCGCCGCCCCGGCGAGGAACACGGCGCGTCGCAACCTGACGGCAGATCTAGGTCAATGAGATGAGTGAAGAGAACCAACCTGCCCCCCCCCCACAGCCGGTCGCGGCGGAGCCGCTCCTGAAGCTACGGGGGATCGACAAGCACTTCGGTCCCGTGCAGGCGCTGTACGGTGTGGACCTGGATCTGCCGGCCGGGCAGGTGACCGGTCTGTGCGGAGACAACGGGGCGGGCAAGTCGGTGCTCACCCGGTGCATCGCGGGGGTGCACCAGCCGGACCACGGGCAGATCTACTTCGAGGGGCGGCCGGTGCACATCCGTGGTGCCCGTGACGCCGCCGCGCTGGGCATCGAGACGGTCTATCAGGACCTTGCTCTGGCCGATAACCTGGATATCGTCCAGAACATGTTCCTGGGCCGGGAGCGGATGCGCCGCCAGATGCTCGACGAAGACAGCATGGAGCGCTCCGCGGGCGAGACCCTGAGCGGCCTGCGGGTGACCTCCGTGCGGTCCATCCGCCAGCCGGTGGGTTCACTCTCCGGAGGCCAGCGGCAGTCTGTCGCCGTGGCCAAGGCGGTGATGTGGAACTCCAAGGTGGTGCTCTTGGACGAGCCCACCGCGGCCCTCGGTGTGGTTCAGACCCGGATGGTTCTGGACCTGGTCTGCCGGCTGCGGGACCGGGGCCTGGCGGTCATGGTGATCACCCACAACCTCAACGACTGCTTCGAGGTGGCGGACCGGCTGGCGGTGCTTCACCTCGGACGGATGGTGGCCCAGGGACCGGCCTCCGGCTTTGACCGCCAGAGCGTGGTGGAGTACATGACCACCGGGGGCTCGCGCGGACGACCGCTGGAGCAGCCGGTTGGAGCCGCCCCTGGGAAGGAGGCCTGAGGACGTGACCGGGATCCAGGGCGACCTCAAGCCCGGCGCTCCAGGCGAGACAGCCGCTGAGGTCCCTCAAGACGTCGACCTGACCGCGGCCGCCGACGCCGCTGCCGCCGCGGTCCCCCTCGAGATCGTGGCCCAGTCGCTGGGCGAGTATCTCCGGGGCTGGTGGCAGAAGCTCAAGAGTGGCGACAGCGGGCTGCTGCCCGTGCTCGTCGCGATGGTCATCGTGGCCGTCGCGTTCGAGATCCTGAGTCCGGAGAACGCCTACCTGCGGCCCAGCAACCTGGTCTACATCTTCGGGTTGAGCACGGTCTACATGGTGCTGGCGATGGGCGAGATCGCGGTCCTGCTGCTCGGCGAGCTGGACCTGTCCATCGGCGCCGTGGCGCTCATGGGCGGGACCATCGCATACAAGCTGGTTCAGCAGCCGACCCCGAACTGGCCGTGGTGGTTGGCGATCCTCACCAGCCTGGTGTGCTGCGGTGTCATCGGAGCCCTCCAGGGCACCCTGGTGGCGCGACTCAGGATCCCCGCGTTCGTCGTGACCCTGGCCGGCTTCCTGCTCTTCACGGGGATGCTCGTCGTCGTCCTAGGGGGTGCCGACGCGTCACTCTCAGTCAGCTCTCAGGATCCCAACCAGAGCGTCTTCTACAACCTGGTCCAGGGGAACATCGATGTGGTCGCCAGCTGGGTGATCCTGGCGGTGGTGGTCGTGGGGTTCGGCACGATGATGTGGATGCGCGCGTCGGGGCGGCGCCGTTCCGGCCTGGTCGCCCCGCCGGCGAGCCTGACCGCCGTCAAGATCGGCCTCATGGTCGCGGTCGGGGTCGGGGTGCTGATCATCTGCACCGTCAACCGGGGCGGCGCCTTCGCGACCATCGAGGGTCTTCCCTGGGTGATCCCGGTGCTGATCGTCATCCTGGGTCTCTGGACCCTGCTTCTCCAGACGACCCGCTTCGGGCGCTACGTCTACGCCATCGGTGGCAACCCTGAGGCGGCGCGCCGGGCGGGCGTCAACCTGGCCGGGATCCGCACCTGGTGCTTCGTGCTCTGCTCGGCAACCGCCGGGTTTGCGGGCATCCTGCTCGGCTCCTTCTACTACGGGCAGTACAGCACCAACGTCGGTGACCCCGGTCAGCTCGTGCTCTACTCGGTGGCCGCCTCCGTCATCGGCGGCACCAGCCTCTTCGGGGGCCGGGGAAAGCCGATCCACGGTGTCCTGGGCGGGCTTCTCATCGGCGGCATCGCCTACGGGGTCGCGCTGATGAACCTGGGGTCGCTGTCGATCCCACTCGAATACATCCTGCCAGGAGTGGTCCTGCTGCTTGCCGTTCTCGTCGACGTCCTGTCGCGGCGTGGGGCCAGGACGGGGAGCGTGATCCGTGTCTGAGAATCTGTATCTGTCTGAACATGTCAGGGTGAGTGATGGCCCGGATCGATAGCGACCCGCTGACCGGCCCGGTGGCGGTCCCTTCCTCGAGTGACGCCGCGGCGGCCACTGTCGACCTGACTGCCGCGGCCGTGGTCGGAGAAGTCCCGCCGGAGCTGCTGGCACAGTCGATGGGCCAGTACCTGCACGTCTGGTGGCAGAGGGTGAGGGGCGGCGAGAGCGGGGTCTTGCCCGTGGTCCTGGGGCTCGTCATCGTCGGCGTCGCCTTCCAGATCGCCGAGTCCCACTTCCTGACACCCCAGAACCTGGTCAACATCTTCGAGCAGAGCAGCATCTACATCCTGCTGGCGATGGCCGAGATCTTTGCCCTTCTGCTCGGTGAGATCGACCTTTCCGTCGGCCTGGTCATGGGTCTGGGTGCCGTCGTGGTGGTCGAGCTCGTCCAGCCGTCCGGGGCGGCCGGTTGTGCGCTCTGTCCGCACGGCCTTGGCTTCCCGGCGTGGCTGGCGATCGGCGTCACCCTGCTCATCTGCGCGGGTGTCGGCCTCATCCAGGGCAGCTTGGTGGCCCGCCTGAAGATGCCGTCGTTCATCGTCACCCTGGGTGGGTGGCTGATCCTCGAGGGGGCTGCGCTCATCGTCCTCAACGGCCAGCCGATCTCGCTCAAGAATGTCACGGTCCCCGCTCAGGTCCAGATCTACAACATCTTCTGGGGGTACTTCAGCCCGACGATCAGCTGGATCCTTCTGGCGGTGGTCCTGGTCATCGTGGCCGGGGCGTGGTGGTTCCGAGACGCCAGCCGGCGGCGCCGTGGCCTGGTGGCACCGCCGCGCAGCTTCACCGCGATCAAGATCGCCAGCGTCGTGGTGGCGGGGGCGGTGGTCGTCGGCCTCTGCAACGTCAACCGGGCGCACTTCGGGGTCATCGAAGGACTCCCCTACATCATCGTGATCGTCCTGGCCGTGCTCTTCATCTGGACCATGCTCCTCCAGCGGACCCGGTTCGGCCGCTACGTCTACGCCATCGGCGGCAACCCGGAGGCGGCTCGTCGAGCGGGTGTCAGCCTGCCCTCGATCCGGACCTGGTGCTTTGTCCTGGGGTCGCTGACCGCCGGGATCGCAGGCGTCCTCTTCGCCTCGTACCAGGTGTTCCTCACCACCAACATCATCAAGTCCTCGAACAGCTACGTGCTGCTCGCGGTGGCCGCCGCCGTCATCGGCGGGACCAGTCTCTTCGGTGGCCGCGGCAAGACCCTCCATGGGGTCCTGGGGGGCCTGATCATCGGCGGCATCTACAACGGCCTCTACCTCATGGGAGTGTCATCCGAGTGGGTCGACATTCTCATCGCCGTCGTGCTGCTGGCGGCGGGGACCATCGATGTCCTCTCCCGCGGGGGCTCGCGATCGAGGGCATGATGCCCATGGACGGGGGCGATGAGCCTCCGGCCCGCCGGCTCGGCGGTACCGGAGGCTCGTCGCACGCCCTGCGGGCGGCCAGCATAGGCCGGGTCCTCGAGGTCATCAGCTTCGACCGCGGTCTGAGCCAGGCGGAGGCAGCTCGCCGCACCGGGCTCTCTCGCGCCACGGTCGGGAATCTCGTGGCTGAGCGGCGTCGTCGGGGACTGATCGACGGCGGCGTTGCGGGTTTCAGTGGCCGGCGAAGCGCGGCGAGACGTAGCGATGCAAGCGTTCAGTTCGCGCAGGGATGACCCGGTCGGCGGCCGCCCTGAGCTAGTTCTCTGCTCTCCCCTCGAGGCGCGGCCTGGCCGCCGCACATGCCAGACACCGATGTATTCCGCCCAGATTGGTGACACATGAGTCCCGTGGCTTCCCCGGAATCGGTCCGCCGTCACAACCTGAGCCTTCTGCTCCGGCTCCTCCATCAGTCAGGGGCAATGTCTCGGTCCGAGATCGGCAGCGCTCTGGGGATGACTCGGAGCACGATCGGTGAGCTGGTTGCGGACCTTGGAGCACGTGGACTGGTGCTGGTGGGAGACCGAGCCCGCCTGGGGTCGCCCGGGCGGCCGTCGCTGGTGGTCCGTCCCAACCCCGAGGGCGCCGTTGCCGTCACCGCCGATATCTCTGTCAACTCCCTGTCGGCTGCCGTGGTCGGACTGGGGGGCCGAATCCTTCACCTCGAGCGGGTCGCCCATCGGCCGCGTCGCCTGGCTTTCGAGCAAACCGTCGAGGACATCCTGGAGCTCATCAAGTCCGCTCAGGCCTCGATCCCCGCCCATTCCTGGATTGCCGGCCTGGGGATAGCCCTTCCGGCCGTCGTCCGCCGAGCGGACGGTCTGGTGCACTTTGCCCCCAACCTGGGCTGGCGGGATGTCCGGCTGGGCGAGCTCGTCGCAGACCGGGTCGGGTCCGGCCTGCCCGTTCTCATCGCCAACGATGCGGACCTCGGCGCCGTGGCAGAGCACACGTGGGGGGCTGGTGTCGGGGCGAGCCACCTCATATACGTCTCCAGCGACGTCGGCGTCGGCGGGGGTCTTGTCATCGACGGCCGTCCACTGGTGGGAGCCGCCGGCTGTGCGGGAGAGGTGGGGCACGTCCAGGTGAACCCGATGGGCGTGCGCTGCCGATGCGGAGCGATCGGGTGCTGGGAGACGGAGATTGGGGGCCCGGCGCTGCTGAGGCGTGCTGGGAGTGCCGAGAAGGGGTATCAGCCGGAGGCGGTCGCCCGGCTGCTGAGGGAGGCGGCCTGGGGCGATCCGGTGGCGCTCCCGGCGGTGGAGGAGGTTGGTCGCTGGCTCGGTGCGGGTCTTGGCGGCCTGATCAACGTGTTCAATCCGCAACTGGTCGTGCTCGGCGGGTATCTCAGCACCATGTGGCCGCTGGTGGAGCACATTGTCCAGGCGGAGTTGCGGGTGCGGGTCATGGCGCCGGCTCTCGACACGGTGGAGATCAGGCCGGCGCAGCTCGGGGCGGAAGCCACGCTGCAGGGTGCCGCGGAACTGGCGCTGACGCGGGTCCTGGACGATCCGACCCTGGCTCCGGCTGTCGAAGGGCGTTCGGCGTACGCGTACGTTCGTGGCCCGCAGGAACCGAAGGCCCAGCCAACCCCGCAAGCCGCTTCTCAGACCGGGCCGGGGCCTCGCGTGCTGACCGAGCGGAGGGCAGGGTAGTAATCGCGGAAGCGAGCCCGCACCTCCCGGTAGGGTTCGATCCATGCGGACACAGGATCGATGACGTCGGTCACGCGCACGCAGGCGGCAGCGGCCTGGTCGATGTCGCGGTAGACGCCGGCGGCGACGCCGCCCAGCAGTGCGGCACCGAACGCTGAGCCCTGGTCGGTGGCCATCACCTCGATGGGCAACTCGAGGACGCTGGCAACCGTCGTGAGCCACAGGCGGCTTCTCGAGCCTCCTCCCGAGACGCGGCCACGTTCGGCGGTGGCTCCGACGTCGCGCACGCTATCGAGGCAGTCGCGCAGGGCGAAGGCGACCCCCTCCAGGACCGCCCTGGTCAGCGCTCCGCGCCCATGGGTGGTGCTGAGACCGCAGAAGGCGCCGCGTGCGTCCGGGTCGAAGTGAGGCGTCCGCTCGCCGGCCAGGTAGGGCAGGAAGGTCAGGCCGTCACACCCAGGCGGCACGCTCTCGGCCTCCTGGAGCATGGCGTCGTAGTCCACTCCCGGGAGGAGGGTGTCGTGGAACCAGGCCAACGACCCGGCTGCCGCCAGCATCACTCCCATCACCAGCCAACGGTCCGGCGCGGCATGGCAGAAGGCGTGGACCCGACCCTCCCCGTCCGCCAGGAAGCGATCCGTCGCGGCCAGCACCACTCCGGAGGTTCCGAGGACGACGGACAGAGGGCCGGGGCCGGTGATCCCGCCGCCCACTGCCGCGGCGGCTTGGTCGCCGGCCCCGGCGGCCACCGGAACACCCTCGACCATGCCGACGGCATCTCCGCTCTCGGCGAGATCAGGCAGCCATGACAGCGGGATCCCCAACTCCGCGAGCAGCTCGGCGCTCCAGCGGCGCTCGCGGACGTCGAGGAGGAGCGTGCCCGAGGCGTCGGCGACATCGCTCCGATGTCCTCCGGTGAGACGGTCGCGCACGTAGTCCTTGGGCAGGGAGATCTGGCGGATGCGAGCGTAGGCCGCCGGCTCTCTCTCCCGCATCCAGAGCAGCTTCGGGGCCGTGAAGCCAGGCAGGGCACGGTTTCCGGTGAGTCTGACCAGGCGATCGCGTCCCCCCCCGGACTCCAGTGCGGCGCACTGCGGCGCGGAGCGCTGGTCGTTCCAGAGGATCGCCGGGCGGATGACCTCACCGGCCGCGTCAAGGCAGACCAGGCCATGCATCTGGCCGGAGAAACCGATGCCGAGGATCTCCGTCACTTCGGCCTTCAGGCTGTCGAGCACCAGCTGTGCTGCCGTCAGCCACTCTTGCGGATGCTGCTCCATCCAGCCGGGGTGGGGAGAGCTGAGGGGGTAGCTGAACTCCGCGCCGGCCAGCACCCTTCCGGACGCCGGATCGACGGCGACGCCCTTCGCCGATGACGTCCCGATGTCGATGCCGACGAGCGCGCTCGAAGTCACTGGCCGACCTGCATCTGCTCCACGAGACTAACCATCGCGGAACATCGGGTGCGAGAAGAGTCAGCCATCAGCAAGCTGTCCAAGGTGGGAACAGCTGATCACTGTTCGTTGGGTCACATACAATCATACACGGCACCAGGCTGGAATCAGAGACCCCATTCCCTGACCACCCAGGACAAGCACAGCTCTCGCGGGCCGGCTGGCCGTGGCAGCCGCTCGACTCTCGTGGGTCACGGCGCCCGGCTACCTGCAGGCCTTCTCGCCGCGTTGGTCAGACCTGGTCAGAGTTCCGCGGGCTGCTCACTCGACCCCGCCACTCGAGTGTGGGGTGGCCCGCGCCGATGCGCTCGAAGGCGACGGCCGCGGCGCCCACGAGTGCGGCGTTGTCGCCCAGCTCACCCACCTCCACCCGGGGAAGATGGACAAGGTTGATCCTCTTGGCGAGCAGAGCGCCCAGCGGCGCGAGGGCCCCCGACGGGATTCCCATGGTCCCGGAGAGGACCACGAGCTCACAGTCGACGAGCGCCACCGCGGTGGCCATCACCGTCGCGAGCGCACCTAATGCGTCGTTCCAGACGCGCGCCGCCGCGGCGTCTCCCGTCGTCGCCCTGGCGATGACCTCCTCCGCGAGGATCGCCTCCTTGGCGGCCAAGGTGTAACGGCGGGCGATGGCGGTCTCGGAAGCGAAGGTCTCGACGCAACCGCGGCCACCGCATCCGCAGATCATCCCCGCGGGGTCGAGCGAGATGTGCCCGATCTCTCCCGCGGCCCCGTGGGCCCCCCGCAGGACATGGCCGCCACTGATGACGGCGCTGCCCACGCCCAGCCCCATCGCCACGAGCAGCATGTCCGACACATTGCGGCCGACTCCCGCCGCGTACTCGGCGAGGGCGCCGGCGCTGACGTCGTGGACGAGGAAGACGGGTAGCCTCAACCGGTCCTGGAGGATCCGACCCAGCTCCACGTCCTGCAGTTTCAGGTTCGGGCTGCGGTGGACCACCCCGCGGGCCTCGTCGACAAGCCCTGAAACCGCGACTCCCAAGGCCGACACCGGTGCGCCATCCCGCTGGGCCACGTCCGCAAGCCGGCTCGCCATCGTGATCAGGGCCTCGATCAGTTCCTCCTGACTGGTCCGGGGTGTGACTGCCTCCTTCCCCGCGACACGGGACGCGGTGCCGTCGACCACTGCCCCCCGGATGCCTCTCCCGAAGGTGCCCCCGACATCGATGCCGATGACCCGGCTGTTGCGATCCAACCCCATGGTGTTCCCAGCATGCGCCACTCGCCGGGGCTCCGGCCACGGCGGGTGACGGTGTTACCGCATTATCACCCGTCCGTCAAACTCCGTTGGGGGGTAACCCAGGCCCGCCAACAGCCATTCGAGACCTTGCCGAAAATGTCATTCATGACGTGAACATGATGGCGGCGGTTGTTGCAAGGCCGTCCAGGGTGTGAGCTGGCTGCTCACCCACCTATGCCCTCGAGTTCCTGGCAGGACGCGGCCACCTGGGCCACCAGTGCGCCGTTGGCGCCCAGATCAGGCTCGAGAGCATCGAGGATGGCTCGCGCCGCCCGGTATCGCTCGTCCGCGGCCAGGGGGATGAGCTCCCCAGCACGGGGGTCGCTGATCTCGACGCCGGAGCTGCGGAGATGGGCAAGCCAGGCGCCGATGATCCGCCCGGCCCCCGGTGGGGCGGGCTCTCCCGCCTCCCGGTAGCAGTGGACGACAGGGACCACCCGCTGGACGAGCTTCTGCGATCCGTCCCGGGCGATCAGGCTCAGGGGGTGGCTGATCCGCGGGTTGCCCTTGCGAGCGAGGAGCGCCGTGCGGTAGCCGGCCACCTCGTCGCCAGGGAGCCTGAGGACAGGGGTGACGCCGTCCCACCACTCCTCCAGCCATCCCCGACACCGCGGGTCGGCCAGGGCCTCGGCGATGGTGGCGTGGCCCAGCACGGAGCCCGTGTAGGCGAGCAGGGAGTGGACACCGTTCAGGAGGCACAGCTTCCGCTCGGCAAACGGCCTGACGTCGCTCACGAAGCGGGCGCCGGCATTCTCCCAGGCGGGCCGCCCAGCCGGGAAGTCTCCGGAGAGCACCCACTCACTGAAGGGTTCGACAACGGCGCAGCGGTCCTCGCGGCCGGTGGCCAGCTCCGCCGACGCAAGGTCGCCTGCAATGGTGGCAGGAGTTATCCGGTCAACGACCGTTGAGACGAACGAGACGCTCGCCGAGATCCAGTCGTCCAGATGGTGGTACGCCGCCCTGCACATCTCGAGGACCACGGCACGGGTCGCGTCGCCGTTGCCCAGGAGGTTGTCGCAGGGGACGATGGTGATCGGTCCGCCATCCGCGATCCGGCGGGCCGCGAGGCCGGCCACGAGCCGCCCCGGCATGGTGCGGACCGGGGACACCGGATGGGCGCTCGTCGCGCGCAGACGCTCGATGTCGGCGCGACCTCCGGGTGACCGAGATCGAGGTGCCCAGCGCCGTCCAGGTGGTATCCGGCCTCGGTGACCGTCATCGTCACCAGGGCCACCTGCGGCGACGCGAAGTACTGCGCCCAGGCTCCGGCATCGTCACCGTCGTGCGCTGCGCTGATGCTGGCGATCACCTCGAACCAGTCGCGCTCGGGGCCGCGCTCCACCAGCGTGTAGAGACCGTCCTGTGCCTGCAGCAGCTTCGCGGCCCCGGGGCTCCGACCGGTGAAAGCGGCGATTCCCCATGGCTCCGCGTCCGCGGCGTGCTCCGTGTACCAGGCCTGGTGAGAGCGATGGAACGCACCCAGGCCGAGATGCACGGCGCGGACCGGCCGGGGCTGGCGGGCCGCCGGCCAGCTCCGGCGATCAAGCCGGGTCAAAAGCGGAAGACCTCACGCGGAAGCCGGTGGGCCAGGTCCATGGCGGTCTCCACCGCCTCGTCCTCGTCCAGCCGATGCTCGACCACCAGCCGGCTCAGGTGGGCGCAGTCGATGCGGCGCGCCGTGTCGTGGCGCACCGGGATGGAGCAGAAGGCCCGGGTATCGTCGACGAATCCGCTCGTCTTGGCGAAGCCGGCCGTATCGGTGACCGCCGCCCGGAAACGGAGCATCGCGTCCGGCGTGTCGAGGAACCACCATGGAGCCCCGAGGTAGACCGACGGGTAGTAGCCGGCGAGCGGCGCCAGCTCCCGCGACCAGGTGGTCTCGTCGAGGGTGAAGAGGACGATCCGGAAGTTGGGGTGCGTTCCGTAGAGGTCGAGCAGGGGCTGAAGAGCGCGGGTGAACTCGATCGCGACCGGAATGTCGGCACCGATGTCGGTGCCGAAGTCCCGCCAGGTCGGCGGGTGGTGGTTGCGGAAGACGCCGGGGTGCAGCTGCATGACCAGCCCGTCGTCGCAGGACATCCGGGCCATCTCGCAGAGCATGTGCTGCCGGAACGTCCTCCGCTCCTCCGGACTGGCCGTGCCCCGCAGGGCTCTCGCGAAGAGCTGCGCCGCCTCGGTGGGCGCGAGGATCACGCTGCCGGCGTCAGGAGGGCCCTGGTCGGTCGCGGTGGCCCCGTGGGAGATGAAGAAGGCACGCCGAGCCTCCAGAGCCTGGATGTAGCCGCGGTACGCGGCGGTGTCGATGTCGGCGGCGCTGCCGAGCTGCTCGACGCGGCCGGCCCAGCCGGGCAGCGACGGATCGAGGTAGGCGTCGGGGCGGAAGGTCGGTACCACCCTGCCCTTCCAGGAGGGGTCGTCGCGCAGGCTGCGGTGGGCGGAGAGATCGCCGCAGGGGTCGTCGGTGGTCGCCAGCACCTCCACTCCGAAGCGGTCGAAGAGGGCCCGCGGCCGGTATTCGGGGAGTGCGAAGCGCTCCATCAGGCGGTCGTAGATGAGGTCCGCGTCGGCGGCGGACGGGCGGATTGGAACGTCGAACACCTGGACCAGCGCCGCTTCGAGCCAGTAGCGGGAGGGGGTGCCTCGGAAGGCGTCCCACCGCTCGCACAGCCGTCTCCAGGTCTGGCGGGGGTCGGCCACGCCACCCTCTCCGCCGCGCCTCGGGATGCCCAGCTCGGTGAGGGGCACGCCGTGGGCGTGGAGCATGCGGGTCACGTAGTGATCCGGAGTGATGAACAGCGCCGCCGGATTGTCGAAGGGGCGGTCCTGCTGGAGGAGGACCGGGTCCACGTGCCCGTGCGGCGAGACGATCGGCAGGTCCCGCACCGTCTCGTAGAGCCGCCGGGCCACCTCGCGCTGGGCCGGTTCCGCCGGGAGCAGGCGATCCGGGTGGAGATCGATCCTGGTCACAGAAGCTCCTTCCTGGGTGGCGGGGGTCCCGCCAGCTATCGCTGGATGCGCGCGGCGCCCCCCGCCGCGATGGCGCGCACCTGGGCGAGGGTCGCCATCGTGGTGTCCCCCGGGTATCCGGTGACGAGGGCGCCGTGCGCCCATCCGAGACGCAGCGCCTGCTCGGGCGGCTCGCCCGCGAGCAGACCGTAGACGAAGCCCGCCGCGAAACCATCGCCGCCGCCCACGCGGTCATAGACGTCCAACTCGGCGCTGGGCGCCGCGAAGGTCTCGCCTCCGATCATGGCGACGGCGCTCCAGCCATGGCGATTCGCGGAGCGGACATCACGCAGCGTGGTCGCTATCACCGCCAGGTTGGGGTACCGCTCGCGGACCCGCTCCATCAGGCCCACGAAGCCCTTCACCTCCATGCCTCCCCCGGCCCCGGGCTCGGGGCCGGAGATGCCGAGAGCCTGCTGGACGTCCTCCTCGTTGCCGAGCAGCACGTCCACGTTCTCCACGATCCGGCAGATCACCGACTGCGCCTGCGGCCGGCCGCCGTGAGTGGCCCAGAGCTTCTCCCGATAGTTGAGGTCGAAGGAGACCACGGCGCCGGCCGCCTTGGCGGCACGCATCCCCTCGATGATCAGCTCGCTCGTCGACTCGGAGAGTGCGGCGAAGAGACCGCCAGAGTGAAACCAGCGGACACCCTCTCCGAAGATCCCGGCCCAGTCGAAGTCACCGGGACCGAGGAGGGCGGCGGCCTCGCCCGCCCGGTTGTAGAAGACGACGGGCGGCCGAATGCCGAAGCCGCGATCGCTGTAGACGGTGGCGATGTTGGGACCGCGCACCCCGTCGTGCGGGGACCAGCGGTAGATGCCCCGGACGCCCATGGCGCGCACCCGTTCGGCGACCAGCTGGCCGATCGGATAGTCGACACAGGCGGAGGCGACCGCGGTCTGCAGGCCGAAGCAGCTGGCCAGGTTGGCTGCCACGTTGTACTCCGCACCGCTCACGTGAATGCGGCACTCGGTGGCCTTCTGGAAGGGGACGTCGCCGGGATCCAGACGGATCACCAGCGCCCCGAGCGAGAGGAAGTCCAGCGCTCCGGAGGGCGGAATCTCGAGGCGGGGCGTCACCAGCTGTGCACCGTGCCGTCGACGAGACGGTTGGTCGGCAGGTAGGCGCGCTGGTACGGGTACCGCGCGGCCAGCTCCTCGTCGATGTCGACCCCGAGGCCGGGCTCCTCGCCGGGATGCAGGTAGCCGTCCGCGAAGCGGTAGGAGTGCGGGAAGACCTCGTCGGTCTCCGCGGAGTGCCGCATGTACTCCTGGATGCCGAAGTTGGGGATGGAGATGTCGAGGTGCAGGGCGGCGGCGAGGCAGACGGGGGAGAGATCGTTGGCCCCGTGGGAGCCGCTGCGGACGTGGTAGAGCTCGGCGAGCTGGAAGATGCGCCGCAGGTGGGTGATCCCACCGGCGTGGACGACGTCGGCGCGGATGTAGTCGATGAGCTGCTCGGTGATCAGCTGCTGGCAGTCCCAGATGGAGTTGAAGACCTCACCCACCGCAAGTGGCGTCGTGGTGTGCTGCCGGATGATCCGGAAGCCCTCCTGCAGCTCCGCCGGCACCAGGTCCTCGAGCCAGAACAGCTGGTACTCCTCGACCCGCTGCCCCAGTCGGGCGGCCTCGATCGGGGTCAGCCGGTGGTGGGCGTCGTGGAGGAGCGCAAAGTCGAAACCGAACCGCTCCCGGACCGCCTCGAAGAGCGCGGGTATCTGGTGCAGGTAGCGCGCGGTGGACCAGTCCGACCCCTCGGCCGTGGTCGCGGCCGCGGGCACGTATCCGGACTCGCGGTGCGCGGTGTCAGGGCTCACCCCGTAGATCGAGCTGATCCCCTGGATGCCCACCTGCACGCGGACCGCGCGGTATCCGAGGTCCAGGAAACGGGCCACCTCGTCGAGCACCTCGGGCACGGTCTCGCCGTTGGCGTGCCCGTAGACGGTGACGCCGTCGCGGCTCCGGCCGCCCAGCAGCTGGTACACGGGCAGGCCGGCCACCTTGCCCTTGATGTCCCAGAGGGCCGTGTCGACGGCCGCGATCGCGGTCATGGTGACCGGGCCGCGGCGCCAGTAGCCGCCCTTGTAGAGGAACTGCCAGGTGTCCTCGATGCGGGACGCGTCCCGGCCGAGAAGCAGCGGGCAGACGTGGTCGGTGAGGTAGCTGGCCACGGCGAGCTCGCGCCCGTTGAGGGTGGCATCGCCGACCCCGGTGATGCCCTCGTCCGTGGTGAGCTTCAGGGTCACGAAGTTGCGCCCCGGGCACGTGATGATGACCTTGGCGTCGACGATCTTCACACTGTCACCCCTGTCGCCTCATGGCCGGATCTGGCCCATCATAGGGAGGCGTGGGGTGGCGCACACGTCACGTTCCCACCCCGCCAGCAACTGGATGTCGTCGGCGTCAGAGGGGGGGACCTCCCGGGTAACCGGCCATGGGTCCTGGAAAGGCCGCCTCAGCCCGTGCTTCCAGGCGGGCGGAGTGCCGGCGCAGCAGGAGCAGGCCCGCCACCACGAGAGCGGCGGCTGCGAGGCCGATGCCGGCCGCGAGCCACCCGCTGAGGCTGAGGAGCGCGCTGCCCGCCGCGTAGGCCGCGAGCCCGTAGGCCGTGGCCCAGACCACGCTGCCGGCCGCATTGAAGAAGAGGAAGGCGAGCGGCGGCATCCGGCCCGCGCCGGCCAGCACCCCGGCGAAGCTGCGCAGGACGAGGACGAACCGGCCCAGGAAGACGACCTTCCCGCCGTCACGCTGAAAGAGGTAGTGGGTCACCTTGACCTGGGGCTGGCCGAGGCCGACGCGCGCGCCGTAGCGGATCAGGAGGCGGTATCCCCCCCACCAGCCGACGGCGTAGCCGAGGCTGCCCCCGACGATGGGGCCGGCCGCGGCCGCCGCGATGACCCCGCCGATGGCGAGGTGCAGCTTCGCCGCGAGGGCGGCGGCCGTGAGCAGCGCCGTCTCGCCGGGAAGGAAGGGCACGCAGAGGCTCTCGAGCCCGGCGAGCAGGAATACCGCCAGGTAGCCCCAATGCTGGACAAATCCAGACGCGAACCCGGTCAGCGAGGCCAATAGCACAGCCGGACAATGATGCGTGGGCCAGGGTCTCCGGGGGTGGCCGCGGGGAAGATCGCTGCCGGGTCCCTCTCTTCCGTGATCTACTTCGTCACGAATATTTCCTCACGAAAGACTTCTTGGAAGCCAGATGACACGCCTCGTCCGGACGGGGCCTCTTCAGCACCCGGCTAGCACCCGGACGCAGCCTCTTGGACACCCACAGCCGCGGGCTCGCTGAGCCGGAGGACGACCAGTGATCGCCCCTCGACCTGGAGGGGCTCTTGGGCGTTGGCGACGCGCGTCCCCGGCTCCTCGGCCGGGTGGGCGGTGTCGACGAGCACCTCCCAGGTCCCAGGCGGCAGGTCCCAGCCGCCGCCCTCCTCGTACGAGTGGAGGAGAACCGCCAGGGTGTCGTCGCTGATCCGCTCGCCGGTCGCGGTGCGGTCGGGGATCAGGCTGCCGTCGAGGATCATCGCCAGCGACTGGCCCTCGTGGTTGCCCCAATCCGTGTTGGTCATCTCCCGGCCGTCGCGGCGGAGCCAACGCACATCCTTGCGGCCCCTCGTCGCCACCTTCCCGGTGAAGAAATGCCGGCGGTGCAGCCCCGGGTGCCGAGCGCGCAGCTCGATCAGCCGCCGGGTGAAGGCGAGCAGCTCGGGGTCGGCCGAGGCCCAGTCCAGCCACGAGGTCTCGTTGTCCTGGCAGTAGGCGTTGTTGTTGCCTCCCTGGGTCCCCCCGAGCTCGTCCCCGGAGAGGATCATCGGACATCCCTGGGAGATCAGCAGGGTGGCCAGGAAGTTGCGCTGCTGGCGCCGCCGCAGCTCGACCACCGCCGGGTCGGTGGTCTCGCCTTCGACGCCGTCATTCCAGGACCGGTTGTCATCGCTGCCGTCGCGGTTGTCCTCTCCGTTTGCCTGGTTGCGCTTGCGCTCGAAGGAGACCAGGTCACGGAGGGTGAAGCCGTCATGGGCGGTCACGAAGTTGATGCTGGCGCTGGGATTGCGACCGTCCTCGGCGTACAGGTCGCTGCTCCCGGTGAGCCGGTAGGCCAGGCCGGCCACCCCGAGCGGAGCGCCCCGCCAGTAGTCGCGCACGGTGTCGCGGTACTTGCCGTTCCACTCCGCCCAGCCGACTGGGAAGTTGCCGACCTGATAGCCGCCCGGCCCGATGTCCCACGGCTCGGCGATCAGCTTCACCTCGGCCAGCACCGGGTCCTGGTGGATGATGTCGAAGAAGGCAGCCAGCTTGTTGACCTCGTAGAACTGGCGGGCCAGGACCGAGGCCAGGTCGAATCGAAAGCCGTCGACGTGCATCTCGGTGACCCAGTAGCGCAGCGAGTCGGTGATCAGCCGGAGCGTCTGGGTAGCCCCGGCGTTGAGGGTGTTCCCGGTGCCGGTGACGTCCCAGTAGTGGCGCCGGTCGTTCCGGTCGAGGTAGTAGTACGCTTCGTTGTCGATGCCCCGGAAGGAGAGCGTGGGGCCGAGGTGGTTGGCCTCCCCGGTGTGGTTGTAGACCACGTCCAGGAAGATCTCGAGGCCGGCATCGTGGAGAGCCCGCACCATCTGCTTGAACTCGATGACCTGACCGCCCCGGTCTCCCGCCAGCGCGTAACGCCCCTCTGGGGCGAAGTAACCGATGGTGTCGTAGCCCCAGTAGTTGCGCAGCCCGAGCTGGTGCAATCGGGCGGAGTCGATGAAGGCGTGCACCGGCATCAGCTCGATGGCGGTGACGCCCAGCGACCGGAGGTGCTCGATGGCAGCCGGGTGGGCGAGCCCGGCGTAGGTGCCGCGGAGCTTGCGGGGCACCCCGGGATGACGCATCGTGAATCCCTTGACGTGAGCTTCGTAGACGACGGTGTCTGCCCAGGGGATCCGCGGGGGAGAGGTCCCCCGCCAGTCGAAGCGGTCGTCGACCACGACGGAGAGCGGGACGTGTCCTGCGGAATCGAGCTCGCTCCGGACGTCATCGGTCATCCGCCGGTTCCACTCGTAGCCGAAGACCTCGGGGCCCCACCCCACCGAGCCGGTCAGAGCCCGGGCGTAGGGGTCGATCAGCAGCTTGTTGGAGTTGAACCGCCGACCGGCCGACGGCTGGTAGGGACCGTGGACCCGGTATCCGTAGAGGGTTCCGAGGCCGACACCGGGGAGGTAGCCGTGCCAGGTGAGATCGGTCCGGTCGATGAGCTCGTAGACGGCCCGGGTGCTTCCGTCAGGGTTGACCAGCACCAGCTCCACCCTCTCGGCGTTGGCGCTGAAGAGGGCGAAGTTGGTGCCGTTGCCGTCCCAGTGGGCGCCGAGCGGGAAGTGCTGACCCGGCCACGGGTGGCCCGCGGTCGGGGTCGCAGCCGTTGCCGGCCCCTGATCGGGGACGGCCGACGGCGAGGACTGCCGAGGACGCGGTACCACGCGGGCGACTCCAGCTGGGGATCGGCTCCCCTCGGGACGGCGCCAGCTCGCAACCGCCTCCGGCGGCCAACGATACCGTCCCTTCGTACCGATCCGAGGCGATGATACGGGTCCATGACCGCGCCGAGCCCCAGAGCCTGGGGCCTCCTGCCCCACCACGTCAGCACCGGCAGCAGCGGCAGCAGCGGCAGCAGCGCGTCCGCGGAGACCGTCGACCTTCTGCTCGCCGCCCTCGGCGCCGATCGCCGCCGCCCCGATCGGGACGGCGACCGGCCGCTGGTCGTCGTCCAGGGAGAGTGTCCGCGGGCAGGCCGCGACGGGGAGGGGACGGCGGCGGCGCCGTCGGAGGTCGAGCTCGAGGACGGCTCCGCGCGGGCCTGCGGCGAGCGGCTGCCCGCCGACCTCCCGCTCGGGTACCACCGCCTCCACGCGGGGGGCCGGAGCCGCCTCCTGGTGGTGACCCCGCCCCGCTGCCACCTCCCCGTCGCGCGGGGGTTCGGCTTCGCGGTCCAGCTCTATGCGACCCGCTCGGCGGCAAGCTGGGGTATCGGGGACCTCACCGACCTCGCCGGGCTGGCCGGCTGGGCGGCGGGGCTCGGAGCCGCGACGCTGCTGGTCAACCCGCTCCACGCCGGGCTGCCCCTCCTCCCCATCGAGCCCAGCCCGTACTTCCCCACCAGCCGGCTCTTCCTCGATCCGCTCTACCTGCGCCCCGTGGGCGGCGACACGGACGTCAGCGACCTGGCGGCCGCCGCCCGCCTGCTGAATCGCGAGCGCCGGATCGATCGCGACCAAGTCGCCCTGCTCAAGATGTCCGCCCTCGAGCGGGAGTTCATCGACACCGCCCACCCGGGCGAGGTGGAGGCGGCGCTGGAGGCGCGGCCGCGCCTCCACGACTTCGGCCTCTTCTGCGCCTTGGCGGAGCGCCACGGGAAGGACTGGCGTGATTGGCCGCGCCCGCTGGCGCGGCGCGACCCCGCGGCGATCCGGGCCGCGGCGGCGGAGCTGGCGGGGCGGGTGCGGTTCCACGCGTGGGTGCAGCTGCAAGTGGACCGTCAGCTGGAAGAGGCCGGCGCTGCCCTCCCGCTGATCCGCGATCTCGCGGTGGGCTTCCATCCGGGGGGCGCCGACGCCTGGCTCTGGCAGGATCTGGTCGTCCCCGGGGTGACGGTGGGAGCCCCTCCGGACAGCTTCAACTCGCGCGGTCAGGATTGGGGCATCCCGGCCTTCGATCCCTGGAGGCTGCGGGCGGCCGGGTACGCCCCCTTCATCGAGACGCTTCGGGCCAACCTCCGCGGGGGAGCCGGCCTGCGCATCGACCACGTGATGGGGCTGCAGCGGCTCTGGTGCATCCCGGCGGGGGGAGGGCCGGCCGACGGCTGCTACCTCGGATACCCCGCCGGCGACCTGCTCGGCATTGTCGCCCTCGAGTCGGTCCGCCACCGGGCGACGGTGATCGGCGAGGACCTGGGAACAGTCCCCGCCGGATTCCGCTCGCGGCTGCGCCGGCGCGGGCTCCTCAGCTACGTGGTGCTCCTCTTCGAGGACCGCCCCCCCGCGCGCTGGCCGCGCCAGGCGCTGGCGACGGTGACCACCCACGACCTGCCCACTGTCACCGGTCTCTGGGACGGCAGCGACCTGCAGGCGAGGCGCCAGCGCGGGCTGCCCGCCAGCGCCTCCGCCACCGAGGAGCTGGCGGAGCGCCTCCGCCGGGACGGCGGCCCGGCCCGCGACGCGGAGAGCTCGGCCGCTGTCGTATACGCCCACCGGCGCCTGGCCGGCTCGCGCTGCACCCTGCTCGCCGCCACCCTCGAGGACGTGGCCGAGGTCCAGGAGCGACCGAATCAGCCGGGCAGCGCGGGCGAGAGTCCGAATTGGTCCTTGGCGCTGCCCCTGCCCCGTGAACGCCTGCAGGAGCTCCCCATGGCCCGACAGCTGGCCGCCATATTGGCTCGCAAACCGGTGCGCCGGCGGCGCCCTGCGGGGAGAGAGCAGGGAGTTTGATCCCCCTGAACGAGCCTGGCCGACGTGATATAGTTGACGGAGCAACCGGGCCGAGGATGCCCGAACGGAGAGTCCCACGTTGACCACAGCGGTGAAGCAGACTTCGACACGCATCGACATCGAGCTGTTCCAGTGCGCCAAGGCGGAGGCACGCCGCCTGCACCGGCCCGTCTACATCGCGGGCGGTGAGATCCACGCCGAACGGCCCCCGCGGACCACGGCGATGGTGTGGCCGAACGGCAGCGTCACCTGGGGCAACCCCCAGGCCGCCAGCAAGCAGATCGACCGGCGCCACCTCCCCCCCGCCGCCTGAGGCGACCAGCCTCGCGGACGCTCTCCCGGGGACGGCGCGATGACCGCAGGTTGCGTGCGCTCCCGGCCCGTCGTGACAGGTTCGGGCGGGGGGGACAGGTCGGGTGCGGCGGTCAGGTTTTCCCGAGGGTAGTGCTGACGTTGGAGAAGAAGTTGTTCGCCGTGTGGCCGACACCGGTTGACGCTCTGGGCACCCCTGTGGACGGTGACATCTGAGCATCGTTCGTACGCTGGCGTGACGAGTCGGTGATGAAGCGCACGGAGCCCGCGAGGAGCCGGCGCGGGGCGCCAGGGGTCTCTGCCTCCGGGAGCGCGCTGGAGCCCCAGGGGGCCGGCCGCGGCCGCCGATCGCGGATCCTGGGCGCGGCGAACGCGGTCGGTAAGATCTGGTCGCGATGATGCGCGATCTCCCGCGCTTGCGCGCGGCACGCCGGTGACGGCAGCCTCTGCGACCACCGCCGAGGATGCGGCCGCCTCCCCCGGCCGGGGGCGCGGACCGCTCCTCGCCGCCTTCGGGATCGTCAAGCGCTACGGGGTCAAGCACGTGCTGGACGGCGTCGACCTGACCGTTCACCCCGGCGAGGTGGTCGCCCTGGTGGGGGAGAACGGGTGCGGCAAGACCACCCTGCTGCGGATCTGCGCGGGGATCACCCGTCCCGATGCCGGGAGGGTGGAGGAGCGCGGCCGCATCGGGTACTGTCCCCAGGAACCCGGGCTGCTCGAGCTCCTGAATGCCGACGAGCATCTGGCGCTCTTCGGCGCCGGGTTTGGGCTGAGCCGCAAGGACGCGGTGGCCGCGGGGCGGCAGTTGCTCGAGGAGCTCGACTTCCCGGTCGGCGACGGATCCGTGTCCAAAGACCTCTCGGGCGGGACCCGGCAGAAGCTCAACCTCGCCCTCGCGCTCCTCGGTGACCCGGAGGTGCTGCTGCTCGACGAGCCCTACCAGGGGTTCGACACCGGCTCCTACGTCAACTTCTGGGACCACGCCAGCGGATGGCGTGCCACCGGCCGGGCGACCGTGGTGGTCACCCACATGCTGAGCGAGCTCTCCCGGGTCGACCGCGTCGTGGACCTGAGCCATCCGTCGCGCCGCCCGCCGGGCTCCACGGAGGCCGGGAGGTGACGGGAGCGAAGGCCTTCCTGCAGCGCACCCTCATCGTCGCCGAGATGCAGGGCCGCCAGCTCCTCCGCCGGCGGCTCGCCCTCGCCATCCTGATCGCGCTCCCGGTCGCCCTCTACGTTGCGATGCTGAGCCAGAGCAAGGAGAACGCGATCGAGTTCGGCGCCCTGGGCATGAGCTGGTCGGTGGCCTGTGCGGCCCTCTTCGCGGTGCTGGCGGCGCGGGAGGCCGAGCCGCGGCTGGTGCTCATCGGCTTCCGTCCGGCCGAGCTGATGCTCGGACGTTTCCTACTCCTGCTCGGCGGGGGCACTGCGTTCGCCGCGCTGGTCGGGGTGGCGATGATGCTGGCGTCCTCTCCGGTCTCGGTCGCCGCGCTCTTCGGCTCGTGCCTGCTGGTCCCCCCGATCGCCGTCTCCCTGGGCCTCGCGGTGGCCGCCGTCCTGCCCCATGACCTGGAGGGGACGCTGGTGATCATCGGCCTGGTGGGCATCCAGCTGGCCCTCAGCGGGGGGGCGTGGGTCAACGGCATCCTCCCCATGAACGGCCCCATCCAGCTCGCCTACCTGGCGGGCGGCTTCCCCGCGGACCCGGTGGGCCTGATGCTCGCGCACAGCTTCGTGTACGTGGTCGCGCTGCTCGCCATCGCCGCCGCCGGCTGGTCGCTGCGGGTTCGGGTCCGGCGCGGGCGGCCGGCAGCGCCGGCTCAGTGAGCGGCGGGATCCCGAAGGGCGAGCACCTGCCTCGCCAGCCGCTCCTCGCCCTGCGCGCCCGCCATCACGATGTCGAGAACGTGGGGGCTCATGCCCAGCCGGGCGACGGCGTCTGACAGCTCGCGGTCGGCCGCGTCCAGGACAAAGCCGGAGGCCAGCCCGGCGTAGTGGCGCGCCACCCCGAGGGCGGTGGGCTCCTTGCCGAGCTGCGCCATCAGGGCAACCGTCGGGCCCTTCAGCGCGCGGCTCCCGATGATCGGGGCGATGGCGATCACGCGCTCCCTCTCCAGGTGAGGGCCAATCAGGGCGGTGATCGGGTCCACGCTGAGCAGAGGGTTGGACGGGCCGATCACCACCAGATCCGCCGCGCGGATCGCCTGCACCGCAGCCGGCGCCGGCACCGCCGCCTCCAGACCCTCGAAGCGCAGGCCGCGGACCGGCGGCTCGCAGCGCCTGCCGACGAACCACTCCTGGAAGCTCAGCTCGCCGGCGTCGGTCGCGACCCGGGTGCGCACCGGATCGTCGCTCATCGGGATGACGGCCGCGTTCAAGCCCAGCCGCCGGCCGATCTCCGCGACCGCCTCCGTGAGGGTCATCCCCCGCCGCCGCAGGGAGGCCCGCAGGAGGTGGAGGCCGAGGTCGCGATCGCCCAGCCCAAACCAGGCCGGCTCACCGAGCAGACCGAGCATCTCGAGGGCGTGGAAGCTCTCGTCACGAACTCCGAACCCCGCGTCGGTGTTGAAGATGCCGGCGAGCCGGTAGAGGACGGCATCGGTGTCCGGACAGACCAGCAGCCCCCACATCTCCTCGTCGTCGGCGGTGTTGGTGATCACGCTGAGCTCTCCTGGAGCCAGGGCCCGCGCCAGCCCGCAGGCCAGCCGGGCGGCGCCGGTCCCTCCGGCCAGGACCGCAACCCTCACCGGATCACCGGAAGAGGTCCAGGTCGGCGGTGCGCACCAGCTCCTGTCCACTGCCGGCGGGGCCTTCGAGTGCCAGCCCGCGAACGACCACCGCGGGGATCCGCCGGGTCTTGCCCATGACCATCTCGGCGGCCGCGGCGATCTCGTCGGCGACGGCCACCAGGGTGGCGTGCAGGGGCATGCCGAAGTCGTCGGGGCTTCCCCGGTAGTCGACGGTGGCCGGCATCCCGGCCACCCCCAGGGCAACGTTGCAGAGGCCGACCCGCCAGGGGCGGCCGAAGGTGTCGCTGATCACCACCCCGACATCCGCCCCCGTCATCTCGGCGATGCGCCGGCGCAGCCCCTCCGCGCTCCGGTCGCAGTCCTCCGGCAGGAGGCAGGCCACGTCCGCCCCGGGCACGTTGGACCGGTCGACGCCGGCGTTGGCACAGACGAATCCGTGTCGGGTCTCGACGATCAGGACGCGATCCGCGCGGACCACGCGGACGCTCTCGTCGAGGACGACCTGGACCATGCGCGGGTCGGCGTGCAGCTGCTCGGCCAGCTCTTGCGCCCGGGGGCTCGGCGCCACCGCGGCGAGGCTGCGCAGCCTCCCCTCCGCCTTGGAGACCACCTTCTGGGCCACCACCACGATGTCGCCGGAGCGGAGGGGGGCGGCTCGCTCCGCGATCAGCCTGCCCAGGTCGTCGCCACTCGCGACCTCGGGCAGACCCTCGATGCCGTGGAGCTCGAGCCCGCCGGTCACTCGGTCTCTCCCGCGGCGGTCCGCCAGCGGTCCAGGGTGGCCAGGTCATCCGGCTCGTCGAGATCAAGGGCCAGTGCCGGCTCCCGGTGGACGATCAGCTCCCGCCCCCGCCGCCTCGCCTCGGCGGCGAAGCGGGGGAGGGACGCCTCCCCGAACTGCAGGTCGAAGTCGCCGATCGGGCGCAGGTAGAGAGCATTGGTGCCCTCGCGGCCGAGCGCCGGAGCCACCACCGCGACCGGTCCCTCGACCGTTCCCGCATGCTCGAGGAGGCGGCGCAGGCTGCCCGCATCGACGAGGGGGAGATCGGAGCTGAGCACCAGGCAGCCGGAGCCTCCCCGGGCGAGCACCTCGGCCAGGCCGAGTTCCGCGGCACGGTTCTGACCCGCGGGGTGCTCCTCGACGAGAGCCTCCGCCCCGCACCGCTGGGCCAGGTTGGCCGCTCCCGGCCCGCCGCAGACTGCAATGGTGTCAGCCACTTCCCGTGCGGCCCCCAGCGCCCGGACCGCGCACTCCTCGGCGAGGCGCAGGCGCTCGGCGGCCGAGAGGGCGGCGGCGAGGCGGGTCTTCGCCGTGCCGGGCTCCTTGATCAGCACGACGATCTGCGCCGCTGGTCCCATCCACCGGACTCTAGTCAGCAGGGGTGATGGGGCGGATGCACACATGGAAGACGTCCGGTCGCTCCGAGGCGGGGTGAGCCGAGCGCGGCTGAGCCGCGCCGGCGAGGGGCGGCGAGCCCCTGTGAGATGAGAGGGGCCCCCGCGCCGCCTGCGGCGTGGGGCACGGCGAGCCCCTGTGAGATGAGAGGGGCCCCCGCGCCGCCTGCGGCGTGGGGCACGGCGAGCCCCTGTGAGATGAGAGGGGCCCCCGCGCCGCCTGCGACGCGGGGGAGCTTTGCAACAATGGCGCGATGCAGCGCGGCCGCAGCATCTTCCCGTTCACCGCGATCGTCGGCCAGGGGCCGATGAAGCAGGCCCTCGTGCTCAACGCCATCAACCCCGCCATCGGCGGCGTGCTGATCCGCGGGGAGAAGGGGACGGCCAAGTCGACGGCGGTGCGGGCCCTGGCGCGCCTCCTCCCCGAGCTCGAGGTGGTCGCCGACTGCCGCTTCGGCTGCTCTCCCGACGCCGCCGCCAGCCGCTGCGACGAGTGCGCCGAGCGGCTCCAGCGCGGCGAGACGTTGCCTCGGGCCACCCGGCAGATGCGGGTGATCGAGCTGCCCATCAACGCCTCGGAGGATCGGGTGGTCGGTTCGATCGACATCGAGGCCGCCATCAAGAAGGGCGAGAAGGAGTTCGAGCCCGGGGTGCTCGCCGAGGCCAACCGCAACATCCTCTACGTCGACGAGGTGAACCTCCTCGACGACCACATCGTCGACGTCCTCCTCGATGCCGCCGCGATGGGCACCAACACCGTCGAGCGCGAGGGCGTCTCGGTGTCCCACCCGGCCCGCTTCATCCTGGTCGGGACCATGAACCCGGAGGAGGGCGAGCTGCGCCCCCAGCTCCTTGATCGCTTCGGGCTCTGCGTGGACGTGGAGGGCATCCGGGATGTCCGGCAGAGGGTCGAGATCGTCGAGCGCCGCGAGGCGTTCGAGGACGATGCCGAGGCGTTCGCCTCCATCTGGGAGCCCGAGGAGCACGCCGAGGCCGAGCGGATCCGGAAGGCCATCCTCTCCCTCGGCGACGTGGCCGTGGATCGGGAGATCCTGGTCGCCATCGCCCATCTCGGCATCGAGCTGGAGGTGGACGGCCACCGCGCGGACCTGGTGACCCGCAAGGCGGCCCAGGCGGTCGCCGCCCACGAGGGGCGGGACCGGGTCACCCTCGACGATGTCGAGGGGGTGGCGCCCATGGTGCTGGCCCACCGGATCAAGCCGACCGCGGGCTCCCGGCGCGGCCTCGCCGACATTGGCGAGATCCTGCGCGGACCCGGCGACGGCTCCACCGGGCGAGGCCGGTAGGGTGGACGCCGCCACCCGCTCGACCCAGCTCCCGTCGGCGGGTGTCGAGCCTCCGTCGGGGCTCCAGCATCGCCTCGTCCACGGCGACCAGGAGGCCGTGGTCGCCGAGGTCGGCGCGACCCTCCGCGCCTACACGGTGAGCGGGCGGCCGGCGATCCTCGGCTTTGACGTGACCGAACCGGCGACCAACGCCCACGGTCAGACGCTGTTGCCATGGCCCGGGCGCGTCGGCAACGGCCGGTATCGATGGCAGGGCGTCGACCACCAGCTCCCCCTCGATGAGGCCGGGTTGGCCAACGCCATCCACGGGCTGGTCCGCTGGGCGAACTGGACGGCCGATGCCCCCGCCACCGACCGCGTGGCGATGCGCCACCGGCTCCATCCCCGTGACGGCTATCCCTTCTGCCTGGACCTGATGGCGACCTACGCGCTCGATGACGGCGGCCTCCGCGTGACCCTCGCGGGGACCAACCTCTCCGGGGTACCCGCCCCCTACGGAGCCGGCTCCCACCCCTATCTGGCGGTGGATGGCGCTCTGGTCGACGGCTGGCGGCTCACGGTCCCGGCGGAGACCCGGCTGCGCACCGATTCGCGGATGCTGCCCACCGGCAGGGAACCGGTGGCCGGCACGGAGTTCGACTTCCGGGAACCGCGCGTGATCGGGCACACTCAGCTCGACACCGCCTTCACCGACCTGGTCCGCGATCCCGACGGTCTCGCCCGGGTCTCGGTGGAGGCCCCGGACGGGCGGCGGCTCGTCCTCTGGTCCGACCGCGCCTACCCCTGGCTGGTGCTCTTCAGCGGGGATTCCACGCGGCCCGCCGAGCGGCGGCGCGGGCTCGCCGTGGAGCCGATGACCTGCCCACCCGACGCCTTCCGGAGCGGCGAGGATGTGATCGCGTTGCAGCCCGGTGAGACCGCCACCGCGAGCTGGGGGATCGACGTCACCGGCTTCCGCGGCTGACCGGACGCCGCCGCGGCGACCCCCTATTTGAAGCCGTACAACCCCTCGTGGAAGTCGCCGGTGGTGATCCAGCTCCCCGGGACGGACGAGGTCGTCCTCTGCGTGGACGAGGAACCGTGGTGGGAGCTGGTCGACGCCACCCACGGCGCCCTGGTCGACGGGGAGCCGGTTGACCTGACGCCGGCCGGCACAGATCTCGGCTGGCGCCGCCGCACCGGTGATCACCTCGGACCTCTCCTCCCCGAGGGGACGGAGGTGGAATGGGGCGGCACGGCCACCCTCTACGCGACCATCCCCTCGAGCGGGCTCACGGTGGTCCTCCGGTGAGCGCGGGGCTCGCGCTGGGAGCGGCCGGCCCGTCGGGGGCGGCCGGCGTGCTGGTCACCGTCCATGAGCGGCTGGGCTACGCGCTCCTGATCGTCCTCGCCGCCGGGCTCGTCCTCGCCCTCCTGGCCGTCCGGGATGTGCGGCGTCTGCCCACCGTCCGCGCCTACCTCTGGCTCGCCGTGGCGGCCCTCGTGCTGCAGGGGATCGCCGGCATCAGCCTGCTCCTCGCCGGCGAGCGCCCCGGCGAGGGGCTCCATCTCATGTACGGCCCGCTCGCGCTGGTCTCCCTCCCCCTCACCGTCCTCTTTGCCCGTGGATGGGCTCCGCGACGGGAGGCGTGGACGTTCGCCGCAGGCTTCCTCGTGGCGCTTCTCTTGGCCATCCGGGCCCTCATGACCGGCTGATCGCGTCCTTCTGGCGCCGGCGGCCCCGCTGGAGCCCCGACCCGGTCGCGACCTGAGCGCGGCGGATGTTTGCGAGACCGTCACGGATGGGCAGCAGCTATGTCGTATGGCGGTCCTACTGTCAGGGTGCCATGTCCGTATCCGCGCGTCGCCGGCGGCTCCAGCCCTGGCAGGTGCTCACCGCCTGCCTGGTCGCCATCGTGCTCGCCCTCGGCCTGGCCGGTGGGGGGGTGCTCGGCGTCTGGCAGGGCCTGAGCGAGAACGCCACCAACATGGTGACCGCGGCCGCCCCCAGCGCGGTGGCCGTCCACTCGGTGCACTGCAGCGGCCTCTCGCCCGTCTACCCCACGACCTGCACCGACACCCAGGGGACGGTGACCATCTCCTGGACCGCGGTGACCGGCAGCACCGGGATCACCGTCGAGCGGGCGACCTCGCCCACCGGCACGTACACGACGATCGCGACGCTCGCCGGGACGGCCACCACCTACACGGACGCCGCCGCCACCGCCGCCTACAACACCCAGTACTACTACGAGGTCTACTCGGGGGCCCCGACCTGGATGCCCGCGGCCGACGTGGACATGGCGCTCTCGCTGCCGCCCACCGGTGGCACCGACGACACCATTGGCACCGGCGGCAGCGCTTTCACCGGGCCGTACACGCAGAGCGGCACCAACCTCTACGCCATGAGCCTGGCCGGGGACGGCCACACCTACACCGGCACCACCAACTGGGGCGCCACGGCGACGCTGCTCGGCGGCCAGGAGCCCGACTGGATGGGCTGCGCCAACAGCAGCCAGTGCTGGGCCTACAGCTACCAGGGATACATCTGGGCCAGCACCAACGGCGGCGAGACCTGGACCGAGGAGACCACGCCGTCGAACCCGACCTGGTTCGGGGGCTGGTTCGTCAACGCCAGCGACGGCTGGGCCACCGGGGCCAACGGCACCATCGTGGCCACCACCAACGGGGGCACCACCTGGACGGCGCAGACCTCGGGCAGCACCGAGGAGCTCACCGCCGTCGACTGCACCTCCACCACCCAGTGCTGGGTGTCGGGCTTCGGCGGGGTCATCCTGGTGAGCTCCAACGGCGGCAGCACCTGGACCGCCCAGACCTCCACCACCACCAACAACCTCGACGAGATCAGCTGTGTCTCGGCCAGCGACTGCTGGGCCTCGGGCGTCGGCGGCACCATCGTCGCCACCACCAACGGCGGCACCACCTGGACGGCCCAGACCTCGAACGCCGGCAACAACGAGCTCTACGGCCTCAGCTGTGTCTCCACCACCCAGTGCTGGGCGGCCGGCGTCGGCGGGGTGATCGTGGCCACGACCAACGGCGGCTCCACGTGGACCGCCCAGACCTCCGGCACCACTGACACCTTCTACGCGATCGAATGCTACTCGGCCACCGCCTGCTGGGCCGGGGGAGAGAACGGAGTCATCTTGGCCAGCACCAACGGCACCAGCTGGACGGCGCAGACCTCGGGGACCGCCGATTACATCTGGGGCTTCGAGTGCCTCTCCTCCCTCAACTGCTACGCGGTGGGCTCGAACACGGGGGAGACCGCGGGCGTCCTCCTGGAGACGACCAACGGCGGCTCCACCTGGTTCGCGCCGGTCGCCACCCAGTACCTGCAGTGGACCTTCACCCCCGTCGTCGCCACCGCGGCGCCGGTCACCTCCGCCGTGCTCACCCTGGTGTCCGAAGCCAGCGCCACCCCGGGCTCGGGGACCACCACCTACGTGGGGGTCTCCGCCAACAGCGGCACCACCTGGACCCTCTTCTCGATTGGCAACGAGACGACCGCCATGACCACCCAGACCGTCTCCATCGCCTCCGTGATCAACAGCGGGACGGCCGTCTCCGGGCTGGAGCTGCGCTACGTGGTGGCCGGCAGCAACGCCTTCAAGAGCACTTTTGACCTGGTCCACGTCGACATCAACTGACCCTGACGGAGCGAGGGCGGGAGCCGGAGGCTCCCGGTCCGAGCGGAGGAGCGGTCAGCACCGCTGCGTGTACTGAGGGCGACCGGGCGAGTCGCGGAACCCAGGGCTCCGGTCCGGAGCGGAGGGGCGGCCGGCACCGGTACCCGTGCCGAGGGCGCGGACGCCCGGTTCGAATACGATGCCGCGGTGCCCTCGGTGCTTCGCGACGACATCCGCAACTTCTCGATCATCGCCCACATCGACCATGGGAAGTCGACGCTGGCCGATCGCCTGCTGGAGGTGACCGGGACGGTCGCCCTCCGGGACATGCAGGACCAGCTCCTCGACACCCTCGACCTGGAGCGGGAGCGGGGCATCACCATCAAGGCCCAGGCGGTGCGGATGGAGTACACAGCCCGGGACGGGCACCCCTACGAGCTCAACCTCATCGACACGCCCGGTCACGTGGACTTCACCTACGAGGTGTCGCGCGCCCTGGCCGCCTGCGAGGGCGCGGTCCTGGTTGTCGACGCCACCCAGGGGATCGAGGCCCAGACCCTGGCCAACGTCGACCTGGCCCTCGAGCACGACCTGGAGATCATCCCGGTCATCAACAAGATCGATCTCCCCGCCGCCGACCCCGAGCTGGTGCGCCGCGAGATCGAGGAGGTGATCGGTCTTCCCGGCTCCGGTGCCATCCTCGCCTCGGCCCGCCAGGGGATCGGGATCGAGGAGGTCCTCGAGGCGGTGGTCGCCCGGGTCCCGCCCCCGCACGGCGACCCCGAAGCGCCCCTGACAGCCCTGATCTTCGACGCCAAGTACGACGCCTACCGGGGGGTGGTCGTCTACGTCCGGGTCATGGACGGCTCCGTCCGCCCCGGTGAGCGGATCCGGATGATGGCGACGGAGAAGGAGTTCGTCGTCGACGAGGTGGGGGTGTTCCGGCCGGTGATGACCCCCAGCGACGGGTTGACGACCGGCGAGGTCGGCTACCTGATCGCCTCGATCAAGAACGTCCGGGACTCCAAGGTCGGCGACACCGTGACCCTGGCCGACCGCCCCGCCGCCGCGGCGCTCCCCGGCTATCGGAGCGTCACCCCGATGGTCTACGCGGGCATCTTCCCGATCGACTCGGACGACGTCCAGGAGCTGAAGGAGGCGCTCGAGAAGCTCAACCTCAACGACGCCTCGCTGGTCTGGGAGCCGGAGTCCTCGGCGGCCCTCGGCTTCGGCTTCCGCTGTGGCTTCCTCGGCCTCCTCCACATGGAGATCGTCCAGGAGCGGCTGGAGCGCGAGTTCAACCTGGCCCTGATCACCACCGCTCCGACGGTCGCGTACCGGGTCCGGCTGCGCACCGGCGAGGTCATCCCCGTGGACAACCCGGAGAGGCTGCCCGACCCCTCGGCCATCGACGAGATCGAGGAACCCCGCTGCACCGCGACCATCCTGGTGCCGAGCGCCCAGGTCGGCACCGTCATGGAGCTCTGCCAGGAGCGGCGCGGCGAGTTCCGCAACCTGGAGCACCAAGCCGGCGACCGGGTGGCCCTGACCTATGACCTCCCCCTCGGCGAGATCATCCACGACTTCTACGACCAGCTCAAGTCGCGGAGCCGGGGCTACGCGTCGCTCAACTACGAGCTGACCGGGTTCCGGGCCGAGCGGCTGGTCAAGCTCGACATCATGGTGGGAGGGCAGCGGGTCGACGCCCTCTCCATGATCGTCCACCGCGACCGGGCAAACCTCCACGGGCGCAAGCTCGCCGAGCGGCTCCGCAAGCTCATCCCCCGGCAGCTCTTCGAGGTTCCGATCCAGGCGGCGGTGGGCGGTAAGATCATCGCCCGCGAGACGGTGTCGGCGATGCGCAAGGATGTCCTTGCCAAATGCTACGGTGGGGACATCACCCGCAAGCGCAAGCTGCTGGAGAAGCAGAAGGAGGGGAAGCGACGGATGAAGCGGGTGGGCAGTGTGGAGATCCCCCAGGAGGCCTTCATGGCCGTCCTGCAGATGGACGAGGACTGATGACGACACCATCGGCAGCAACATCGACGATCCCGCCGGCAGATCCCGGCCGAGCCGCCTGAGCGTGGCTCCGCCCCGCCACCGCCGCAAGCGCCGTCCCTCCCGGGTCGTCAGCAGCCCGCCCCCGGCCGCCGAGCCCGAGCCCGCTCCCTGGCCGCCCCCCCGCCGGGGTTTCATGGCGTCTCTGATCGGGCCGCCGCGGATGGCCTCCCCGCGCCCGGTCTCCCAGCGCCCGGTGCGGTCGATGAGGGTCCCCGGTCCCGCGGCCAACCTCGGCCCGATGTGGACCCGAGTCGACTACTACGCCCTCTCGGCCGTCACCGCGCTGGTGGTCCTGGTCATCGGCCTGGTCATCGGGTTCACCGACACCACCAGCACCACCGTGCAGAAGAACCCGGCCGCGACCGCAACCAGCTTCACGGTGGCGAGCGGCGACGGCAAGACGCTCATCTGCGGCGCCAACGCCGCCATCCAGGTCGGCGGGCAGGAGGCCCACATCGCTGCGATCGACGGCGATCAGGTCACGCTCGCGGCACCGCTCAACTCGGTGCCCGCCTCCGGCGCGACCGTCAGCCAGAGCACGCTGGGACCCGCGACGGTCGACACCTGCGCGGCGGTGGCGGCCAGCCCGGCACCCACCACCACCCAGTTCACCCTCGCCGGCGGGGCCGGGGTGGACTTCGTCGTCGCCGGCATCCTCGTCGACGGCCAGCAGGCGACGGTCAAGTCCGTCGACACCACCACCTACCGGATCACCCTCTCGAGCCCGCTCGCGTCGCTGCCCGCCGCCGGCACCCCGGTCACGCAGCAGCTGTACACGACCGGCAGCCTGATCGGGGGCATCGTCGGCCTGGCGATCTCCGAGATCGCCATCGTGCTGCTCGCGGTGGCCGCGCTGGTGGCGCGCCCGATGGCTGCCAGGCTCCGCAGGAAGGACCGTCCGCGGGTCGTGGAGGTGCTCGTCTTCGGTGCCATGGTGGCGGTGGTCGACACCCTCGTCTACTACCTGGAGGTGAGCGCGCTCGGCTCCACGACCGGCGCCGGGGTGGCGGTGGCCGAGCTCGCCGCCGCGGCCTCCGGCTTCGTGCTGGTCCCGTTCGCCTTCCCGATCGTCGCGCGCTGGTTCCGCAGGCCTCCGCGGCAACCGCGGGGGATGCCGGGACCGGCCGGCCGGTGACCGTCGGCGAGCCCCGGTGAGATGACGGATGCGGGCGCGGCCGGCCGCGCGCGCATCCGGTCGCTCTACCTCCACATCCCCTTCTGCGAGCGGCGCTGCGAGTACTGCGACTTCGTCAGCCTTCCCGGTCGCGATCGGGAGGCCGAGTACGTCGAGGCGCTCCGGGCCGAGGTCCGCGGACTGGCCGCCCGGCTCGGCCGCCTCGAGCTGGACACCGTCTTCGTCGGCGGCGGGACGCCGAGCTTCGTCGACCCCGACCGGCTCGGCGGGCTCCTCGACGAGGTGCGGGCGGGCTTTGCTCTCGCCCCCGGTTGCGAGGTCACCCTCGAGGCCAACCCCTCCAGCACCTCCGAGGCGCGTGCCGCGGCGTGGCTCGAGGCCGGCTTCAACCGGGTGAGCCTCGGGATCCAGAGCCTGGAGCCGGACATCCTCACCTTCCTCGGGCGTGTCCACGATCGCGAGCGAGCCCTCGCCGCCGTCGGCGAGGTCCGCCGTGCCGGCTTCTCCCGGATCAGTTGCGATCTGATCTACGCCGTCCCCGGCCTCGACGACACCCGCTGGCGTTCGACCCTGGAGCGGGTCGCGGCCCTCGGTCCCGGCCACGTCTCCGCGTACGAGCTGACCGTCGAGGCGGGGACACCGCTGCACGCGAGCGTGCGGCGAGGCGAGAAGCCGGCCGTGGATCCCGAGGCGGCCCTCCGCCAGCACCGGATCGCCGTCTCGGTGTTCGGGGCGGCCGGCCTTCATCAGTACGAGGTCAGCAACTATGCGCAGGTGGGCGAGGAGTGCCGCCACAACCTCGTCTACTGGCGGCGTGGTCACTACCTCGGTGCGGGACTCGGCGCCCACGGACACCTTCCGGCCGGGGTGGGCACCCTCGTCGACGTCCCGGTCCCACCTGGCGCCATCGGCATTCGCTACTGGCACGGACGCAGCCTTCCCGCTTACGTGGAGGGCTCTCGCGCCGGCGCCCTCCCCATCGAGGGCTCCGAGGCGGTCACGGCGGCCGACGCCGAGGCGGAGCGCATCCTGCTCGGTCTGCGTCTCGCGGAGGGGATCGCCGTCTCCCGGCCCCTCGGCGAGCGGGCCGATGCGCTCGTCGCGGCCGGCCTGCTCTGGCGTCGCGACGGCCGTCTCGGCGCCACCGCGCAGGGGCAGGAGGTGCTCGACGAGGTGATCCGTCAGCTCGTCACCTAGCAGCTCGGGCACTCCGTCGTCAGGTCGGGTGGCGGCGCTGTGGTCATCTGTAACGCCGCCGCTGAGGCGCCATGCCCGGCCAAGACGGAGGGGTCACAGTGTCGCCGCAGGGCTTTCGAAGTGGCATGCGGTTGGGCGACGATTGCATCAATCATGCGCCGCACTTCTGGCTCTCCAGGCCGTCAGTCCGTGCCCGAAACTATTGTCACGGAGCTTCTCCGTGCCGGGCTCTCTCGGAGCACCGTGCTGGCCATGGAGCGCTGGAAGGCGCAGGAGGTGTTCGACCTGCTCCACTCCGCGCACCTCGACGACGGCCACCGCCGAAGCCCCGAGTTCCGCTCGCGGAGCCACGGTCTCGGCTCCCTGGGCGGTCCGGCGAGCTCGCCGGCCGGACCGGTGCTAGGATTTAGCACTCACGACTAGCGAGTGCCAAGGTGGCTCCGGGTGGAGCCGCCGGTCCGGGAGAGCCATGGAGAGCTGGATCCCTCTCGATACGCGCAAGGAGCAGATCCTCAAGGCGGTGGTCGCGGACTACACCGCCACAGGGGTGCCGGTGGGGTCGCACGCCCTCGCCCTGCACCTGGCGAGCTGGTCCGCCGCCACCATCCGCAACGAGCTGGCGACCCTGGTCGAGGTGGGCTACCTCCTCCAGCCCCACACCTCCGCCGGCCGTGTGCCCAGCGATCGCGGCTACCGGTACTACGTCGATTTCCTGATGCAGGAGGAGGGCCTTCCCGGGGGAGTGCGCCGTCAGCTCGAGCCCCGCCTGGCGGTCATGCCCGCCGACATCGAGGGGGTCCTGGAGCTGGCCGCCCAGGTGCTCGCCGTGGCCGTCGACGCTCTGAGCATCGTCACGGGTCCCCGGGCCCGCAGTGTCGCCGTCAAGCACCTGGACCTGGTCTCGCTCGACCCCGGTCATGCCCTCCTCATCCTGGTGCTGGACGGCAACGTCATCCGCCAGCACCCGATGGCCCTCAGCCGTGAGGCCGACCAGGAGGAGCTGAGCCGGCTCGCTGGTGGGCTCAACGCCGAGATCGTCGGTCTCGACGGGGCCCAGATCGAGTCCAGCCCGGGCAGCCATCCGGTGCATCCGCTCCGCTCCGAGGTCGTCGCCGACATCGCCGCCTTCCTCCACTCGGTGGAGTCCCGGCGGGACACGCTGATCGTTCACGACGGGGTCCGCAACCTCCTTCACCAGCCCGAGTTCGGCGACGTCCAGCGGCTTGCCCAGGTGCTGGAGCTGGTCGAGGAGGAGCGGGTCCTCGGTGAGCTGCTCGCCGCGGCGTTCGAGGAGGCCGGCTCCGGTCCGGACCAGGGAGTGGCAGCTGGCGGCGCGCCCACCGGGCGTCCGGTCACCGTGGTGATCGGCACGGAGTCCGGGATCTCACAGTTGAACGGCTGCAGCCTGGTGTTGACCACGTACCGGGCCGGAGAGGGGAGGGGTGGCACGGTGGGGGTGCTGGGCCCGACCCGGATGCCCTACTCGCAGGTGGCCCCGCGGGTGCGCTTCGTCGCCGATCGGGTTGGCGAAGCGGTGACGCGGGTACTCAGTTGACCATGTCCGCTGATCGAGGAGACCGAGGATGAGCGACCACCCCAGGCGGAGTGTGGACGGGAGAGCCGTCCGCGCCTCCCATGGCGAGCCGCCGTCCCGTCCCGGCGGCACTGCCTCCGGGGCCGCGGGCCCGGGTGCCCACGGAGCCGGCAGGGAAGCCCAGGCCGCCCCGGTGAGTGACGCTCCTCCTGACGCCGCGGTGGTGCCGGCCACCGGCCCCGAAGCCGTCACAGAGGCGGAGGTCGAGAGCCTGCGGGCCGAGCTCGCTGAGCGGAGTGACCAGCTGCTGCGCCTGGCCGCCGACTTCGAGAACTTCCGCCGGCGCAAGGCCCAGGAGCTCGCCGACCGGGGTCGGTACGCGTCCGAGGAAGCCGCCCAGGCGCTCCTTCCCGTGCTCGACAACCTGCGTCGCGCCGTTGGCCACTCGGCCGGGGACGGCGGTGGCCAGCAGCTCCTGGAAGGGCTGCGGATGGTGGTGATCCAGTTCGAGCAGGCGCTGAGCGCGATCGGAGTCGAGACCGTCGAGACGGTCGGCGCGCGCTTCGACCCGTCGGTGCACGAGGCGATCGGCGGTGAGGAGTCCGACGGGGTCAGCGAGGACACGGTGGTCGCCGAGCTGCAGCCCGGCTACCGTCTCCATGACCGTCTCCTCCGTCCCGCGCTGGTACGGGTCGTGCACCCGCGTCGCGGCCGGAGCGCCACTGCGGGACCCGAGGTCTGATGGCCACGGTCAAGCGCGACTACTACGAGGTCCTCGGTGTCAAGCGCGACGCGAAACCCGAGGAGTTGAAACGCGCGTACCGCAAGCTCGCCATGGAGTTTCACCCCGACCGCAACCAGGGTGACAAGGCTGCCGAGGAGAAGTTCAAGGAGGTGGGCGAGGCCTACTCCGTCCTGAGTGACCCTCAGAAGCGTCAGCGCTACGATGCGTACGGCCACAGCGGTCAGCAGATGCCCGACTTCGGGCAGTTCTCCTTCGACTCCGCCTTCGACCTCTTCGACATGTTCTTCGGGGGAGGGCGGCGTTCCGCGCGCGGGTCAGGACCGCAGCGTGGCTCCGATCTGAGGATGTCCGTCGACATCACCTTCGAGGAGTCGGTCTTCGGCGCCAAGCGGACCGTGGAGGTGCCGCGTGCCGACACCTGCCCCGACTGCCTGGGGAGCGGCGCGGCGCCGGGGACGACACCGCACACCTGCCCCGACTGCGGGGGCAGCGGCCAGGTGCGGCGGGCGATGCAATCCATCTTCGGCCAGGTGATGAACGTGACCGCCTGCCCGCATTGCCACGGCACCGGAAAGCTGGTGGACAACCCCTGCCAGCGCTGCCGCGGCCGGGGGCTCGTGGAGGCGCGCAAGACCATCGAGGTCTCCATCCCCGCCGGGGTCGATGGCGATGTCCAGGTGCGGGTCTCGGGCGAGGGCGAGGCAGGACCGCAGGGCGGGCCTCACGGTGACCTCTACCTGAGCTTCCGGGTCGCGCCCCATCCCCAGCTGATCCGCCGGGGCCAGGACCTCGTCTACGAGCTGCCGGTCTCGGTCACCCAGGCTGTGCTCGGAGACAGGATCACGGTCCCCACGGTGAGGGGCGAGACGGAGGTGGATCTGCCCGCCGGCACCCAGCCCGGCCGCGTGATCAAGATCGCGGGGCAGGGGGTCCCCCATCTCCGCACCGGGCGACGCGGCGACCAGATCTGTGTCGTCCGGGTGGTGGTGCCCGCTCACATCTCTGCGAAGGACCGGACCCTCTACGAGGAGTTGGGGGGCCGCGACGGGAAGCCGGTCGAGGTCAGGCGCGGCTTCTTTGACCACCTGCGCGACTTCTTCGCCCCGGCGGAGTGACGCCGGGCGCGGCAGTCAGCCAGCCGGCCCACGTCTGACCTCTCAGCCGGCTGCGGTCTTCCTCGCGCGCTTGTCCCGGTACATGTTGGTGTCGGCGCGGCGCAGCAGCAGCGCTGGCTCGCCGCCGTCCTCGGGGAAAGCCGCCTGACCGATGCTGAGTCCGACCGGGACCTGCCGCTCGTCGATCGTCATCGGCTCCTCCATCCGCTGACGGACCTTGGCGCTGATCAGCTCGGCCTGCAAGGGATCCGCATCGACGGCCACGATCACGAACTCGTCGCCTCCGAACCGGGCGACCGTGTCCGACACGCGAACCGACGCCTGGAGGCGAGCCGCCGTCTCCTTGAGCACGGCGTCGCCGGCGCTGTGCCCCAGCGCGTCGTTGAGGGCCTTGAATCCGTCGATGTCCAGGACGAAGAGGGCCATCGGCCGGCCCGAGCGGCGGGCGTTGGAGATGCCGTGCTGGAACCGGTCGTTGAAGAGGAGGCGGTTGGGCAGGCCGGTCAGGGGGTCGTGCATGGCCGCGTCCTCCATCGCCGCCGACTGGATGATCAGCGCGGCCTCGGTCCGGTCCCGGCCTCGGAGCGTCCGGTTGACCATGACGACCGCCGCCAGAAAGAGGAGCGCGAGGGCCGCGCAGATGCTGAACACCGCCACTCTGAGGCTGGCCACCGCCGCGAGGGTTGAGCTGGGCAGCCACGCACCCACCACCCACGCGGCCCCGCTCACCGGGCTGTACGCGGCGGGACCCCCGGCTCCGTTGTCATCCAGTTCGACCACGCCGCTCCTCAAGGCCTGGTCGACGGCCGTGGTGATCGACGCCTCCGGTGTCCAGCTGGTCACGATGCTCGCGCCATCTGACCGCGGGGCCACCACCCCCAGGACCACGCCGCCGGCTCGGTCCAGCACCAGCAGCTTCATCCCCTGGGCTCCGGCGAGCGATTGGAGCGACGAGAGAGACCCGCCGAGCCCGTATTGCTCGGCCAGGAAGCCGCCGGCCGTCCCGCCTCCCTTCAGGACCGGAACGACCACGTCAATGGCGGGAGCGCTGAGCGAGGAGGGGGCCGCCACCGCGAGGGAGCCAGCGCGAGCCGTGCTCGCGCCCCACCCCGCGGGAAGACCGTCCAGAGGGTCCTGGTTGCCGGCCCGGAGAACCGGCGATCCCGCGGCGCTGGTCAGGACCAGGCCCTGGCTCTCCGCCTCGGCCGTGGAGAGGGCGGTGAGGTCGGCCGTGGCCGCGGGATTCGCCGTGATGCTGCCCTCCGCCAGTGCCAGGATCGGCAGCTGGTCGGCGGCACTGTCGAGAGCCGAGACACGGCCGGAGATGACCTGCGCCAGGTAGCCGGCCGCCTGCTCGCCCGCGCTGGAGAGGCGGGTGTTGACCTGGTCGGTGATGGCCGACCCGCCGAGGGAGGTGCTGAGCAGGGCAACCGTGACCAGGGAGGCCAGTCCGATGGCAGCCACCAGGGCCGCGGTGCGCCGCCGTGCGATCCCGCGCCGGCGGCGCGCGCCGGGGTCGGGGAGGATGCTGGCAGGAAGCGGGTAGGCGGCCAGCGCGGGCGGGGCCGGTGCCGACGAGTCGCCGGGGAGCGGGCGGCCGGCTCTCGAGCCGTGCCCGATCAGGTCTCGCGAGCTCACGGCGACGGTGACCGTGGGGCGTGCGAGCGCTCCGTCATCCGACCCCACCGCATCGAGCATGGGGCCCTGCCGGCAAGCCACGGCTTGCGCCAACCGATCGATTCAGGTCGGCCCCTCCCCCGCGGGCCCGGTGGGCCCAGCTGGTTGGAACAAGTGTGTCACCGTTGCAAGCCCGCCTGCAGAGTGCGACCCGTCAGACGGGTCGAAACCTCCCTGCAAGCCCGCCGCTCAGCGGGGAAGGGCGTCGACCCCCTCGATCTCCACCTGCTTGTGGGTGCCGCGGTGACCGGCGACCAGACGGACGCGCGAGGGTGCCACGCCGGCCCAGGCGGCGACCAGCCGGAGCACGGCGGCGTTGGCCGCACCGTCGATGGGGGGCTGGGTGATGCGCAGCCGCAACTCCCGGCCGTTCCAGATCAACTCCTCCCTCCCGGCCCGCGGGTGGACCACCACGGCGACGCGCATCAGCGCTCGTCCCCGCCGGGCTCCGGGAGGATGGTTCCGCGCAGCAGATCGCCCTCGACCCTGGTGGCCATGACGGTCTGCATGCGGCCTGTCCTCGTCCCCGTGGTGGGGTCCGCGACCACCTCGTGGTACCCGTCGGTGAGGCCGTGCGCCTCCCCCGGCACCACTCGGTCCCAGACCACCCGGTGCTGGCGGCCGACCGCTCGCTGATGCCGCCTGCGGGCGCTCGCCGCTCCGGCGCCGCGGACCTCGGCGCTGCGCGATCGGAGTAGCGCGTCATCGGCCTGCTGGGGGAGCCTGGCCGCCTCCGTGTCGGGTCGCGGCGAGTAGCGAAAGACATGGCAGCCGAGGAACTCGACCTCGTCGATCAGGCGCAGCGTGGCCTCATGGTCCTCCTGGCTCTCCCCCGGGAAGCCCACCATCACGTCGGTGGTCAGCTCGGTGTCGGGGTCCCGACCGCGCAGGTCCTCGACCACCCGGAGGTAGCGCTGGCGCCGGTAGCCGCGATGCATGGCCCGGAGCACCTGGTCGCTCCCGCTCTGGAGTGGGATGTGCCAGTGGCCGCACAGCCGCGGATCGCCGTTCAGCTCGATGAGGCCCTCCGGGATGTCGTTGGCGTTGATGCTGCTGAGGCGGATGCGCACCGTCCCGTCGAGGTCCTCGAGGAGGCGGCGCACCAGGGCCGTCAGGTCGGATCCCCGGTCCCGCCCGTAGCTGCCCAGGTCGACGCCGGTCAGGACCATCTCGGCGTGGCCGGCCGCCACCGCGGCCCGGGCTCGCGCCATCACCACCACCTCGGGAACGCTCGCCGACGCTCCCCGGGTCCGCCATACCACGCAGTAGGTGCAGCGGTGGTCGCAACCGTCCTGGACCTTGAGAAAGGCTCGGCTGCGCAGCCCTGCCGGCGGGAGGTGGCGGAGTGGGTTCCCGCGTCCCGCCGCAAGGGCGGCGACGTGGTCCGCGATGCGCAGCTTCTCGGTGTTGGCGAAGACCGCATCCAGCCCCGGGACGGCCGGCCTGCCATCGCTCCCGGCCGCCAGGTAGCGATCCGGGTTGGCATCCACGGAGCAGCCCGTGAGGACGAGGTGGCAGCCGGGATCGCGGCGACGCAGCCGGTGGAGCCGCTGCCGGGTGGTGGCGTCGGCCTGGAGTGTCACCGCGCACGAGTTGAGCACGCGGACGTCGGCGGGCTCGTCCTCGGGGACCACCTCGCAGCCGAGACCCGCGAGCCGCCCCGCCAGCTCGGCCATCTCCGCGTAGTTGACCTTGCAGCCGAGGGTGGTGAGGGCAACCCGCAGCGGTCCGGCAATGCCCTCGTCGCGGGCCGTCCGCAGCTCAGCGCCCGTGGTCGAGGTCCCCGGCACGGGCGAGGAGAAGCCCGGCCGCGACGATGGCGGCCCGGCGTGCCGGCAGCACCCGGGGTCCCAGGTGGACCATCTCGGCGCCGGCCTGCCGGAGTCGGTCGAGCTCGACAGGATCCAATCCGCCCTCCGGACCGACCACCAGCGCCGCCGGACGGGCCGGGTCGATTTCCAGCCGGACCAGCGGGACGGCCGCGTCCACCATGCAGACGAGGATACGCGCGCCCTCCGGCAGCTCCGCCAGCGCTGCGGCCAGGTCGGTGAGCGCTGCCACCCGGGGGACGGCGCCACGGTGGGCCAGCTCGGCGGCCTCGCGGGCAATCTCGCCCCACCTGCGGAGCCGGACCGCGGCTCGCTCCGGGTCGGGCCGGGTCACGCTGCGCATGGCGACGACTGGGCGGATCGTGGCGGCCCCGACCTCGGCCAGGCCTGCCACCAGCTCGTCGATCTCGCGGACCAGCCCCTGGACGACGTCGAGCTGGAGATGGGGTTCGCCCGAGGCGGGGCGTGACCAGACGATCGAGCCGGTCACTCGAGCCCTCTCCACCGAGGCGACCCGGACCCCGTGCTCCTCGCCGGCGTCATCGACGACCAAGATCAGCTCACCGCGATGGACGCGGAGGGGCCCGGCGAGATGGTGGGCGGCGCCCCCCTCGACCACCAGCGCGCCGTTGCCGATCTGGTCCCGGGTGACGAAGAGACGTGGCACCGGCCAATGGTGGCGCGTTCCGCGGCGCTCGTGTGAGAGGTGTCGCCGACCTCGCTGACCCGACGTCGCAGCAAGCTATGCGGTCACGGTGCCTAAGGACCCGAGCGCGGCCCGGTGGTCCACCAACTGCCCGCTGGCGAGCTCGCCAGCCGGCCGGCCTCCGCGGCGCCGGTCCTCGGCAGGCGCGGCTCCGCCGCCCAGGAGAGGGAGAGGCAAACCGATCAGTCTTCGGGAAGAGCAGCAAAGGCCTTCTTTGTCTTGGTGTACCACCCCATTCCTGAGAGGGGATGTTTCCACCTATCCTGCATGCTCTTCAGGGCGCTTCGGTGCGTTTCATCACCCCCTGCGACCATTTCCCTTAAATGGCTGTCTTGCGCCTTTATTACCTCATCAGCCTTAGTCCCGTGGAATGGGGCGTCACATGGTCCACCCATTTGTTTACATGTCATTGTCTTCATGGTGATCATCTCCTTTACAGGTGGCAGGCGATGCGTCGACTAGCTTCTCGCAGGCTGCGAGGCCGCCTGGAGCAGCCGGAACTCGTTCCCCGACGGATCGCGAAATGCGGCGTCCACTCCGTACCCGCGCTCACCGGCATCGCGAGTGAACTCGATCCCCTTCGCCTTGAGCGCCGCGGCTGTCGCGAGGCAATCGTCCGTCGTAAACACGAGCGTGCTCAACATGCCCTTCGCCACTGTCGATGCGACGGCCTGCGATGTGGCCTCGTCCATGGGGTACCCAGGCTTCGCGAGTGTGATCGCAAGGTCGGGTTGCTCGGTCGATGCGACGGCAAGCCATCGGTAGTCACCGTGTTTCAGATCTTCTCGAACCTCAAATCCGAGTTTCTCGAAGAACGACAACGCTTCGTCTTGATCGCGGACCCAGAGGGTCGTGTATCCGATCTTCAGGCTCATGGCACCACTCCTTGACGTCGTCTACTAATCCCGGATCCACCGATGAGGTGAGGGTCCGGACGCAAAGACAGGCGACCAATCCAACTGGGACAATGGAATTGATCAAAGCCAACGTCTCAGCAGGGGGTCACCTGTCAGGTGCAAGTCTCTCACACG